>ERZ838225.1028-NODE-1028-length-28688-cov-17.135054_pt1 | contig 28688 bp, 33 predicted proteins | sample MGYA00519684_ERZ838225 | MGnify/ENA primary metagenome ERZ838225 (study PRJEB31850, sample SAMEA3708829) | human gut metagenome | biome: human gut; feature: human-associated habitat; material: faeces | place: China | collected 2014 ...
GTGTGTAGCATGAAGTTAGGGACCTACATGTATCGTTATTATTATATGCTATTTATATAAATCCTCTCCATACAGAAATGGAGATTCAAAATCTTTCAATAGTGGATGCTTAGTGTCCTTCTCACTTAAGATAGCCTTACCAGTAGGAATTTTCCAACAAATGCCAAGTGATTCATCTAATATACTGATACCTCCATCATGTTGTGGAGCATAAAAGTTATCACATTTATATTGAAACACTGCCGTTTCACTCAATACAGCAAAACCATGAGCAAAACCACGAGGAATAAAGAATTGACGATGATTCTCCTCTGTCAATTCTACCGCTACATGCTGACCATAGGTAGGCGAACCTTTGCGGATATCAACAGCCACATCCAGCACTGCACCCTTTACGCAACGTACTAACTTACTTTGGCTGTAAGGCATAGTTTGAAAATGTAGTCCCCTCATCACTCCATACGAGGACATACTTTCATTATCTTGTACAAACTTAATGGGACGTACCTTTTCGTCAAACTCCCTTTGCGAGAACGATTCGAAAAAATACCCCCTGTCATCCTTAAAAAGACGTGGTTCAATGATTACCACCCCTTCAATATTTGTCTTAACAACTTCCATACAGATTATCTATTCTTATACATATCCTCGTAATAGCTCTCGTAAGCACCACTGGTGATATTATCCATCCACTCTTGATTATCCAGATACCACTGCACCGTCTTCTCAATACCCTCTTCAAACTGCAGACTAGGCTCCCAGCCCAATTCATTCTTCAGTTTCGTAGAGTCAATAGCATAGCGTAAGTCATGTCCCATACGGTCCATTACATAAGTAATCAGTTCCTCGCTGTGTCCTTCAGGGTTACCCAGTAATCGGTCCACAGTCTTAATAATCACATGGATAATGTCTATGTTCTTCCACTCGTTAAAGCCGCCGATGTTATATGTATCCGCTACCTTACCCTTATGAAAAATCACATCTATGGCCCTTGCATGATCTACCACGTAGAGCCAGTCACGCACATTCTCTCCCTTACCATACACAGGTAACGGTTTGCGGTGGCGAATATTGTTAATAAACAGCGGAATCAGCTTTTCGGGAAACTGATAAGGTCCATAGTTGTTCGAACAGTTTGTCACAATAGTCGGCATACCGTAAGTATCATGAAAAGCGCGTACAAAGTGATCACTACCCGCTTTCGAAGCCGAATAGGGTGAGTGTGGATTATACTTTGTTGTCTCTTTGAAGAACTCATCGCCATATACTTCGTGTGCAGATATATCCGAAGACTTGCCTTCCGGGTGCGTCAATTCCAATGCTCCATACACCTCATCAGTTGAAATATGATAGAAGCGCTTACCCTCATAGCCTTCCGGAAGATACTCCCAAGTTAACCTGGCAGCTTGTAATAAAGAGAGAGTTCCAAGAACATTAGTACGAGCAAAAGTAAACGGATCCCTGATACTACGATCCACATGACTTTCGGCAGCTAAATGAATGACCCCATCTATATGATACTGTTTAAAAATCTTCAGCATCATCTCAAAGTCACAAATATCCGCTTTTACAAAAGTGTAGTTTGGTTTATTCTCTACATCTTTTAAGTTAGCCAGATTTCCCGCATAAGTCAACTTGTCCAGATTGATAATATGGTAATCGGGATACTTGTTCACAAACAAACGTACCACATGGCTGCCTATAAATCCGGCTCCACCGGTAATGATAATATTTCTTTTATTCATAAATTACTCTTTCCTGTACGTTCCACTTCCTCTACCACCTGCAACAAATACTGCCCATATTGATTCTTCAGCATCGGTTGAGCCAACTCACACATCTTGTCGGCATCAATCCAACCTTGTCTAAACGCTATACCTTCCAGACAAGCAACTTTCAGTCCTTGTCGTTTTTCAATCACCTCAATAAAGGTCGATGCTTCACTCAACGAGTCGTGTGTCCCCGTATCCAACCAAGCGAAGCCACGTCCCAGTGTCTGTACTTTCAACTCATTATCCTCCAGAAATCGCTGGTTCACAGTGGTAATCTCCAATTCCCCACGAGCTGACGGTTTGATATGCTTCGCTACATCTACCACCTTATTAGGATAGAAATAAAGCCCTACTACCGCATAATTCGATTTTGGCTGTACAGGTTTTTCCTCAATGCTTAAGCAATTACCCTCGTCATCAAACTCCGCCACACCATAGCGTTCCGGATCACTTACCCAATAGCCAAACACGGTAGCTTTTTGCTCCTTTTCTGCCATGTACACCGCCTCTTTCAACATGGTACTAAAGCCATTACCATGAAAGATGTTATCACCTAACACCAAACAGACCGAATCACTGCCAATAAAATCCTCACCAATGATAAAGGCCTGCGCCAATCCATCAGGTGACGGTTGTTCTGCATATTCAAACCTCACGCCATAGTCACTACCATCACCCAGCAAGCGCTTAAATCCCGGCAAGTCATGTGGAGTAGAGATAATCAATATCTCACGAATACCCGCCAACATCAAAACTGAAATTGGATAATAAATCATCGGTTTATCAAAAATAGGAATCAGCTGTTTGCTAATGCCTTTGGTAATAGGATACAAACGCGTACCGCTACCACCAGCTAAAACAATACCTTTATCATTGTATAATTCTATTTCTTTTTACACTCCATTAAATAGTCATTAGCGTTTTAACAATGCCAACACAAACTGCGGCACTTTCCATGCCATTTTCTCCAACTTCGTCAAAGTAGGAGCCATACCGTGCGAAGCATATACCCGTATATCCTCATCCCACATTTTTTTACGCTTAGCACTATCAGTAGAAAGTCCCCCCATACGCATCTTCACAATATACTCTCCCAAATAAGTTGTCGTAAGTCCTCCCGTAATAAGATAGCGTAACAATAAATCGCTATCTGCTGCTATTTTATAGCTTTCGTTATAGAGCCCTAAACGGTTTACCACCTCACGACGAATGTAACAGGTAGGATGCAGTGGTAACCAACCATGACGCACTTTCCAAAGTCGATAACTACCTCCAATCCAGTTACGTACCACTTTATCTGTATTATTAGAATCCACAAAAAGCCCATCTCCATACAAGAAATCAGCCCGAGTGATTTTCATACGTTCCGCAATACGGCTTACCACCCCATTATCATAGAAGAAATCATCCGAATGCAGCAATCCGATTACATCACCTGTAGCCACACGAATTCCCTTATTAATGGCTTCATACATTCCATGATCAGGCTCCGAGATAATAGTTGAGATACGATCTTCATATTCCCTAACAATCTCTAACGAACCATCCGTACTCGCCCCATCTACAACAATAAACTCTATATTATTATAGTCCTGTGCCAAGACACTCTCTATGGCATCACGAATCGTCGCCGCACGATTAAAACACGATGTTATTATAGATACTTTCATAAAAAACTGTTTCGAATATTCTAGAACATTTGCATTATTACTTCGGGTTTCCTTTCATTCATCATTGACTTCTCTTTTCCTAATCATCTTTGCAGGTGTCCCCTGATAGATACCATCTGCTTCCGTATTCTTCGTTATCACACTTCCTACAGTAGCTATTGAGTTCTCACGCATCCTTACTCCCGGGCAAACTACCGCCTTGCTACCTACCCAAACTCCATCTTCCAATGTAATAGAAGCATTCCGGTAAGGCATGGAAAAAACTGTATAATCGTGATTCCCTGTAAGCAATAATGCGCCTTGCGAAATACATACATTATTACCGATAGTCACATTGTCTAAATTATCTATCCAGCACTGTTCACCTAACCATACGTTATCCCCTATGGTCAGCTTCCAAGGAAACTTGATCGTCACATTATTTTTAATGACCAGTCCCTTACCAATACACGCCCCAAAAACACGAAGTAAAACAATCTTTACCCTCATGCAAGGATTCCACGAAGCACGTACCAACAAAGCATTTACAAAGTACCACACTATCATCTTCACTCTACTAGCCCCTTTATCAAAGTCTCCCGCAGAGAAAGCACTTAAATCTACCTTGCTCATACTTTCATTATTTTATTGTATAATTTTACAAACTCCTCTGCCACTTTGTGTTCAGAGTACTTCTCCTCTACCAACTTACGACCATTACGTCCCATCACCTCCAACTCCTTTTCCGAAAGCATAAGGAAAGCACGCAGAGCCTGTACCGTAGACTCTGTGCCCACTTCTGTCCACCAGCCACAACAATTACTCTTCAAATCTCTCCAAGGTGTACCTTTAGTAGTAATTACAGGTGTTCCACTAGCTAACGCTTCCGCCACTACAATACCAAAATTCTCACTATAAGTAGGCAATACAAAGAGGTCGGCACGTTGGAAAAATTCCCACTTTTGACTACCATATACCCCGCCTGTAAAGCGGATAATCTTCCCCACACCTAACTTTTCAACCAACAGTTTCAATTCTTCAACGTAAGTAGCTTCACCTTCACCAGCCACGTTCACCACATAATCTTCGAGTTCATTTTTCAGTTTTGCCACCGCCTCAATCAAAAATTCAATACCTTTCTTTACATGTACCCGACTCAAAAATAGAATTTCTTTATTTCGTCTCCACGACTTTTTCAGTTCAATGTTCTCTATATCCACCCCATTAGCTATCACCTCAATCTTAGTGTTATAACCCAAATCCAGCAAATTTCTCTTTTCACTCACCGCCGTAGCATGTAAATAATCTGCCCGTTCCACAGCAGCCTTCTGATAGAGCAACAAGGCAAGCACTTTGCGTGTCCAATAATGACGAGCCAAAATCCATGGTTCCAGCATACCATGAGGTGTAAGTACGACCTTATATCCCCATGCTTGCGCCCATCGCTGAAGCAGTGCGCAGCTAGGTGTCCAGCAGCAATTAATATGTACAATATCAGGACTCACACAATCCAACAGTCCTTTCCATTCCTGTTTCAACTGAAATATATTTTTCCACGAAGCCAGCCTATGTACTGTACAATGCTCCATCATCAGTTCATTCATACTTGCATGAGAAGCAACATGTAATTCTACCAACCTCCCCAGTTCCTTGGTAAGTAGCTGCATATAAAAAGCCGTTCCTCCCCAAGTACGGTCAAGACTGGGAGTATAATGTACTATTTTCATTACTTATATTTGCGCTCACCTATTAAATATTGCAAATTTAAAAGCCTTAAAAAGTTTGCCAACGATACTGGCACAACCAGAGACACTATAACACACAAACCAACTACAATAAAAGGATTCTGATCACCTAATGTATAAAACAGAATGTATATAAACGGTATATGAAATAAGTATATCGCAAAACTATTCTTATCCAACAAATTACCCAATGGAAACAATTTCATGGGAATTAATCCATATATTAATGGGAGAAATAGCATAGGATAAACATAGCGTAATAATACATATCCATAATGATAGCTAGAAATTTCCAACAAATGATCAAGAATAACTACTATTGCCAAAACAATTCCAAATAGAATTTTCCATTCATTCATTTTTCGATATTTGAATAAAAGGAATCCAATATTAAACCAGAAGAAATATCTGAATCCATCATTTAGATGCATGAAATCCGGAACATAATTAGCTACTAAATTCATAAACAATGATACAACCAAAATACTCGTGAATTTTAATCGGCAACTCAATACATAATAAAATACGAAAATATAAAATAGAGCAACCAAAAACCATAAATGCCCATCATATTTCATTAGTACAATATTCTCTATTGCACCCTCTATAGTTATGTTCGTCCATCCTATATAGCCAACAATTAGGCGAGCGACCAAAAGGAATGTACATGATATAAAGAAATAAGGAATGAATAACCTTTTCAACTTTTTAACCAAACTTGCATACACTGGGGAGGGGATTGTCAAAGAATTTATATATGATTGTAAATAACCACTTAATGAAAAAAATAAAGGCATCTGCACAAAACAAATATAATATCGCATCTTCATAAAGAAATCACTTTGCTCATGGTTCACATTAATGTACCCCCAATTATCATAAAGCATTGTGGCATGCCCCAATACAACAATAATTGTCGCAATAATCCTTAAATTTTGAATGTAAGCTGATTTTTCGTTCATAATGTATTACTATAATATATTGATTAAAACTCAATTCAGAAATGTACGCTATTTTTAGGTACTTTTTCAGTATCTTTTCATTTCAAGCATTTAAATTTCAAAATATTCATCACTTTTACGTTCATGATATGTAAATAATGAGAAACAATAAAAGAAGCACCAACCAGCAAGAAACCGAGTAAGCTTTTATTTACACCATATTCATTAGACAAAAATCTCGTCAATTCAATAAACTGCCCATGTATCAGATAAAACTCGATACTCATTACTCCTACAGTCACTAAAAATCCTTGAATAAACGAACCGCCTATTTTTATCATTTTACAGAGAGCCAAAGAAAGAAAAGGAGTTATCCAAAAATATGGGAGCCATAGCCATCCGGTAGTTTTTATTAACGGAATAACGGTTGGGGCCATATCTGCATCATAATAATGTAAATGCGCATATATTGAAAGAGCTACACCAAACAACGAAAATCAAAAAAAGAAAGGAACAATCCATCTATTTGCTTTAAGACATACCCCATCAATCATCATTTTTCCTATGATAACCCCGTTGAAGAATACTGCTGTTCTATATAGTTCTTGAGTTTGATAAAGGCAACCAAGTGAATAAATTATGCATATAATTATTACCCCAATAAGGATTTTAACTGAATCCTATAAAAAAGAGGATATACTATATACATCAAAACAATAAAAGGAATAAACCAATCGTAGCATGTACCATTCACCCAATATCCAATAGTAGACATTTAAAAAAACAGATTTCCTATACCATGGAAGTTTCCTATTGACGTGAGTGCTACCACAACAATATAAATCGGAAATATTCTGATAAATATTTTCTTTCAGATTTATCCTCTTGCTACTTGAATAATAAAGTCCCATTCCGCTAAATATCAAAAATACATCCACCCCAATACCTCCATTTGAATGTAGATATCCTATTACCCCATCTGTTATAGGCATGGGCAAATGATGAAATAAGACTAAAAGCATAGCCACTCCCATCAAATGACTACGGTACACAGACAAATTATTCAAATTCATTCTGATTTTATTTCATTCAGCACGCTCTCTAGCATTCCTCCTTGTATAAGGATTTTCGCCAACGAACTGATATTTGTTAAATACACTTTATAATCATCTTCCGTAGTATTTTTAATTTTCAGTTCGACCTCTTCTAAAGAATCTACTGTAATACCAATCCTATATTTTTCCACAAACCTAGCCATCGCTGATTGCCTCCAGACAATAAGAGGAAGTCCCGCTACAATATATAAAGAGACTTTATGAGATGCTATAATTCTAAGATACTCTCCCCACGTGCCACTACACGTCTTCATACTAATTCCGTCCCACACAAGTCCCCAACTACCTTCCAAGAACCCCACTTTATCCGGATGGAACTTACCTTTGTAGTCAAAGTTACCAACCAAACCGTCATTCTTACCCATACTGCCATACAAGAAAAAATGCAGAGCTACATTTTCCCTCAACAAATCCTTTAGATACACACTCTTACTTATATTTCCAGCAAAACAAATATTCATTGTTTTTTCCCTTCCACCCGTATAATCTATATAATCAGAAAGCAAATAATCAAAACAACCTAACACATAAATTTTCCCTTTCACATAAGGACGAAGAAAATCCTTCATTTCAGCAGTATGCACAATCACCTCATCAAACGAAGCTATATTTTTTCTTTCCAGCCACGACAAGCCACCTTTCACACGCACTGAATCTATATCATGAATCAGCAATCGCTTCTTCTTGCATTTATAAAAAAACAGCATAGGAATGAATAGAAATTTGTATACAGGATATTGAACAAAAAGTTCTATATCTTCCCTATTAACCAACTTCCTAAAATTATAAAGTTGTACAAATTTGCCAATCAAGCGTTTTAAACCACCATCCTTCTGCTGAACAGTAAGATACAAATTAACATATCCCTGTCCTTTTAAAACAGTGCAGACATCTTGTGGCGCTTTAGATGCCGCTGTCCCTACAATCGTATTGTTCCCTACCGCACCGGTAATGCTGTATTTCATTTTATTTCTTCTTTAAATTGACTTATATAACTCTACAAACCTCTTAGCTATATTCTCCACTTGGAATCTCTCTACATTCTTCAATCCGGCTTTTACCGTCTCATTATATAACGCAGCATCTTCCAACAGATTGACAATCTTTTCTTTCAATTCATCAGCGTCCTGCGGACACTTCAACAAGATAGCATTCTTACCAGCCACCCAAGACATTGGCTGTAAATCAGATGTAATGACAGCTCTTCCCATGGCTTGCGCCTCCATGATAGGCATACCGAAGCCCTCCTTCAATGATGGGAATAAGACAATAGATGATTTCTTATATTCTCCAACTAATTCCTCATCGTTAAGGCATTCATAATTGGTAAAATCTATCCCCAACTTTTTTGCCATAGCCACTTGTTCGGAAGTCATGGGTCTCACCACATGAAGCGAAACATTCAAATCCTTAATAGCCAGCAAAGTTGTCTCCAGATTTTTGTGTGGTGCCGTTCCTATCTGAAGCAATATGGGAGGATGAGCATCTTGTTTTTCCGAATAAACATAATTCGACTCTATGCTATGTGGATAGAGTACTTCCGTTTTATTGTTCCTCACCCATTTGTCAATAGCGTCTTTTGCTACTGGACTGATACACAACACCCTATCAGCCATCCTTATAGGCAAATAAAGCCAAAATAGCCACTTATACACTTTATCCAGCCATCCCCGTTTTGCCTGTGTCATAGCATAATCATCATGTATCGTCAGTACCGATTTTACTCTAATCAATCCCAAAATGCAATAATGAATATCACCAGTCACATGGTTAATCCCTGTCCGGTTTCTCCTCTTATATACGTACACTATATTCCTTATGAGATTAACAGGATTTCCACCATCGTAAGGGACACTGTACTCTTTCACCTCGTGTTCCTTCTTCAATTCTGTGATAAGTGGGGCAAAACTCCTTTTCAAACTAGAATCCGCACCATACGCCCAATGAAAAAAAGTTATTTCCATACAAATCGTTTTAAGGCTGCTATATACAAAAATGTAGCTAAAGTTAACATACCAAGATTGGGAACAGCTCCAATAGCTCCAGTTGATAAAAGAATAAACATATTAGGCATCAACAACCAAACCAATCTGTTACTTTTTCTCTGTTTTAAGCCTTTTCGCAATAAATTCCATGTCCATCCAAATCGCAATAAGATAATCATTAAGCCGAATAACAATCCACACTCACCGATTATTAATCCAAAGCCGGATTCCGCATTAAAAAGCATGAACATATTACCATTTAGCAAAGAAGAACCTGCATTCGTACCAATGCCCAATCCATATCCCAGAAAAGGGACATCCATGAACAAGCTATTAAAAAATCCACCTATATATCTATCCCCAACAGTACCTTTAAGACCTCCCTCCGCATCCGAAGCAGACTCAAAACGTGCTGTAAATGCATCTAAACTATCTCCTAAGAGACCTAATCGGACAACGACCAAGCCGGCTATAAAAATTAATAATAATCCCCTAATGGCTGATAATATTTTCTTTTGATTATTCACAACCGCTAATAGCATAAAAATAAAGATGATTATAGTCGTGAACATTAAAGACCTTGATATGGAATAAGGCACAGACAATATGTAACACATTGCCATAACAACAAGATGCCATTTTTTTATTTGAAGATGCGAAGGCAGATATTTATTATCTATCAAATAGTAACACAAGAATGAGCATACTATTGCTTGAAAAGCAGTATATCCACTTGTAAAGCTAAAAGTTCCCGGTGGTCTGAAATATCCTAAAGCCCCACCAAAACCTGCACCTTCCATATCTCCACCCACACCACGATTTACCCACGCACTCTGCGGAGAATAAAACTGCTGTATAATAAGCAAAGTCATAGGAACTGATATATACAATATAACCCTCCCCATTTTTATCACATCTTCCCTCGATAATATTGTAGCGGCTATAGCAATAAAAGGAAAATGAAAAAAATAAATACGCCAGCCATATAAAGCAATATACAAATTATGATGTCCGAACAATAATGTCATAACAAGGCATATAGTCCCAACCGTCATCATCCCTTTTGCAAAATTATTATTCAGCCATCCTCTGGCAAGTCCCACACAAACTAGATAAATAACAATCGGCTCCCTTATTAACAATAAAGGAGTAGCCAGACCCGGCAAAAACCATTTTCTCAATGCCCCCTCAAAAATCAGAAGTATCAAGTAAATCCATATCCATTTTTTATATTTTTCCGCTTGCAGTCCAATCATACAGTTTATTTATTATTATTTTTACCAGCATTGCAAACGAACATGTTACTATCAATGTCAATGCAACAAAATAAAATTTATTTTCTATAAAAGACAAGTACCTAAAGACAGGTTGGTGAATCAAATAGATTTCTAGGCTATATTTCCCCATAAAGCCTAATATCCTATCAGACTTTATATACTTTATACCATATATTAACCCAAAAGCGATTAATGGATAAAAGACATATCTTATTTGATTTCTTGGATAATCAACGATGTTTATATAGCCGCATGCCATTACTCCTCCCCAGATTATTAATGATACTAACAATACCACAATATTTATTTCTTTTTTTCTCAATATATTATAAGCTATTACCGCACCAAGTATAAAGCTAATCATACGAAATATGAATATATTAAGATAAGAAATATCACATAAAGCAGCTACACATGGAAATAAGTACACAATAAAAAGCAATCCGTATAAAAGATACAAATTTTCAACAAACGCAAAAAGTAAAGGAGAAAAAAGGTACAATACAAGAATAGCACTAATATACCATGTAGACAAATCCCCAGAGATAAAATAACTCAATCCTGATATTTTCAACAACCATTGATTGACAGATAAATGACTATCTAAAATTATCCCATCCAAGAATATAAATAATATTGTTAACAGTATAAATGTAGGATATATACGTTTTAAACGTGCTTTAAAGTAATCCTTTATCGTTTTAGAGGATAAAGAGTAAAAGCAACCCAATCCTGAAGCAATAAGGAACAAATCCACTCCAATATCTCCCCTTATAATTAAAGGCGAATGATACACTCCATAATGAAGCATATAGTGATAAGCCAAAACTAACAGCATACCTATCCCCATAATGCTCTGTCGCTTTATAGAAATAAAAGAATAATTCATAATTTTGATTTCAAAACACTTATCAACTCTTGCTCATATTTACTCCAAGGTCTTTCTGAAGCAGTTTTCATTGCAGCTCTCCCTATAAACTCCAATCTATCCTTTTTCTCTATAATTAGTTTTAATTTATTCTTTAAATCGTCGACAGACGCAGGCTGTACCAACCAGCCATTTTCTTCATCCCTTATAAAATCCCGTCCACATGTTCTATTTGTAGTCAGCACCGGCGTACCTTGAGACATAGCCTCCGTTATCACCATACCGAAGCCTTCAAACAAAGAAGGGAATATAAACACATCATTTTTTCTCATTTCTCGCAACACATCATCATGGCTTAAATAAGGTATATATTTATGCTGCGCCAATTTTTCCTTCAGAATACTGCACGAGTCAATATTACCGCTACCAACGATAGTCAAATCTATAGCATCTTTAAAGCTTTCCATTGCTTCAAAAAGATAACTTAATCCCTTACTTTGACTCAATCTACCTACAAACAAGAACTTTAAACGACGATTATCTGTAGGTTCATAACACCTTTTACTATATATAGCCGGAAAACCATAAGGTATCACACATATTTCGGCATTAAGATGATAAGGAAAATCCTCTACTATGGACTGCTTAGTAAATGAACTGGCCACCATTATACAATCCGCCATTTTTAGTTCTTCGTCTTTACGTGTCAACTTTTCAAGAGAATCACCAAATACTCCCAATGTGGCAGCCCATTGAGGATTTTTTATTTCTTCGTTTTTTAAAAGAGATTGATATGTCCGCCAATGTATAATAGGCAAATCAAAGAAACATTTTATTCCATCCTTATGAGCTTGTACAAATGAATGGAACGCACCGTCATCATAGGCATACACCGCATCTATTTCATCTCTATGCTTATGCAAATAAGTAGCCACTTTCTTATCCAGATCATAATATACATTATCCACGTTGACATATTTGCAACTCTTCAATGGAAGATTCCTAATTAATTCTTTCCATGGATAACAATGTGTATATGGCTTCAACACCTTGTCGAACTCCCGTCTTCTAATTTTTTTTAGCCCTGGCAAGAAGGTAAGAGCATAAAGGCAACTCCCCTTAAAACAAGCTATAGATGTATGAAAACTTTCTAAGACATTGAACTTATACAATCCGTTCACGGCAGCACGAGTATTTGCATTGCCTGTAGGGTGAGAAATAACAATTTTACTTTGCATTTATCATTCTCTCTATATAGTTAATATATTGTTGCGCTACATACCCCTTTGTATGACATTCCAAATGCTTATTTATCGAATTTAGATTATCTTTAATAGCAAAAGGATGATTCTCAATCCATAGCATTTTCTTAGTTAAATCCGCAGCAGAGCCTTTCTTAAAAAGAATACCTGTATCCCCCATAGCTTCCTGTATGCCATCTCCATCCGAGCCTATACAAAAACAACCACAAGCAATACCTTCCAAAGCAACAATGCCAAAAGCTTCTTTATATATACTTGGTATTATCATGCTATGATATTCATTCAATTCTTGTACCAACGCCTCTCCTGTCAAACTCCCTACAAAAGAAACATATTGAACTAAATTATGCCGATGTATAAAATCTTGCAAGTATTCTTTATCTTGCCCATCGCCAATAATGGAAAGTCTCCATTTTCGTTTACTAAACTCTAAGTATTTATTATAGGCTTCCAATAATAAAAGAACTCCTTTTTCAGAGACTAAACGTCCTACAAAAACGAATCCTTCCCTACCATCATAATTAATACATCTAAATAATTGATTGTCATAAGCATTTCTTATAACTGTATATTTATGTAATCCTAGATTTTGCCCGACTGCATTACTCACTACTATATTTTCCGAGAAATTAGAAAATAGCCATTTAAACTTTGAAATCAAAGTATCTTTCCCATCCCATAAATGAAAATAACAGGTATGATGAATGGAAATCCATTTCTTAGGAAACAGGAACAAAGGCCATACAGCTTTCAAAGACAAGACTGAATGTATAAAAAGATCACACCATTTATAATACTTCCAAATGGTTTTAAAACTAGTATCTCTTACGACTGTAAAAGGAAAAATAGAATCATCGCCTGTAGGGTTCTGCATGGGAGTTATCACCACTACTTTAAATCCATATTTAGTAAATTCTTCTGCCAACATTCTATTAAACGCCTCTAATCCGCCAATATGCGGATAAAAGGCAGGAGTATATATTAATAAATTCATAGAAATACTTGTTTAATCAATATAGTCACATATAGAAATGTTTATCGCCCCAATTTCGACAACAAATATCGTATTAAATAAAAATAATGAGAAATAATAAAATGAGCAACATTATGTCTTCTTTTATTACCATAGAGAGAGAGAGGGGGGGGGGGGGATAGATAGAACTGGGGATTCTCACGGCATAAAGTTCCGCAGAGGTATTAAATGCACTAAAAATTTTCCGTGCATTTTGACATAGCCAATTCTCAGCCCAATATCTATTTTTATAATTTTTAGATAGTAAAGGAGGTAAATGCTTAATATAAGAAGATTTACTCCACCAGAAATTACCCGCATAATATTTATAATGGTATGGAAAAACTATCGGGTCTTGATAATAACAGCCATAGGTATCAAAGTCTTTTAAAACATTCACCGCTACATTGTATTTATAAAAATTAAAATACTCCATCATTTTCCGCCAAGATTTGGCATTTTCTTTTAGCTGTATAAAATTCTTCATAGGATAATTCACAGACGTTTCTTTTTGATAAGACACCCAGTATGAAAATAGCAAACGAGAAAATCCTCCTTTTTAGACTGCTTATATATAAAATCCAAAGCAGAATATTCATACTTACGTTTATCATTAGTACTACTAATTATTTCACATTTATCTTTTCCTATGATATTCACAACTGTTTCTATATCAGATATTCTATCATATATACATGAAACAAACAATTTATCTGTTCGATCATAAAGTCCACTTTCTTTTAAAGCAAAAATTTGATCCATTACTAATTGTTCCCATAATCCCATTTTTCCAAATTCTTTCTCTGTAATACAGCAAAAAGACACTTACCCCATTTTCTCATTGTTTTATTCATACCTTAAACATTCCATATATTTTTTGTAAGTATTTGTCCAAGTCATCCTCAAAGTTAGTGTTTTTGCATTTCCTCCTATAAACTTTCTATCAATTTGAGAATATATCAGGCATTGTATGCTTTTTCTGTATTTATCAAATTCTCCGTTCGTAAATATAATATTCTCACCGTCAATCAAACTATTGTCTGTCATAAACCCTTTGGTAGTAATGACAACCTTGCCCGCTCTCATTGATGCAGCTAACGAGCCACTTTTAAAAGAACAACCAGACAATTTATTTTCAGGTAAAACAATACAATCTGAAACTTCTATATATGCAGATAAATCCTTTATATCCAATACCCCTGTTTTATATACATAATCTTTCAAATCACGATTCAAAAGATTAGTTTTACCAATAGATAACATCTTAACCTTTTCTCCTTCGGCTATAAGCGAACAAATAGCATTTATACATTCATCGCTATCTCTCTTCCCTATAAATCCTACAATAAATTCATGATTAGGAGCAATTTTTCTTTTTAAGGTCTCTATATCATTCGTAGACAATCTACACAATGGTATATTGCTAGGTATAGGTATTAAAAGAGTATTCTTTCTTCCTGTCAGTTGTTCTATTCTCTGTGAATAATATCCTATACTTGTAGCAACACAGTCACTCTGATTTAATATTTGTCTTGTGATGTATTGCATCAAATAACTAATAAGAGTAAATTTTATCTTTCCTTTTTCTGGAGACGTACACACTTCGTGACAAAACGTAAACAAGCGTATATTCTGCTTTTTTATAGCTCGCACTATACTTATCAATGCAAACGGCAAACCTTTAGGATGAAATCCATGTGGTACATATTGCAAAGAAACCACTTCAATCTGTCGCTTCTTTATCACATTAATAACAGGTTGAATAGACTGTTTATTCCATGCCTTCACAATTGGAAGCACTTCTATATCATCATAGGTGGTATGAATACCATCGTGGTCTTTGCACACCACTGTCACCTCATGCCCATGTTTGGCAAACTCATGAGCAAGATTGTAAGTATAGTCTCCCACTCCATCTACAAGAGGAGGAAATTTATTTGTTATGAATAGTACTTTCATACTTTTCCAATAGAGTAATCTATAGCAACATTTACACAAGAACCTTGATGACCGTTTTCTTTATCAACGACCTTAATAGATGCTGGATAGGAAGTTGCCCATTGATGAGCTATTTCAGAAGTACTATCACTACCTTCCGTCATTTACTATAATCACCTCCAACTTATTTACCGAAGGACAAATTAACGATTGAACACAACGATTCAAATAATCTTGTTTATTGTATGCCGATATGGCTATGGTAACAACTTTCATTCTACTCTCAAATATTTATACCATCAAGTTTAAAATACAAGTCAATGTGACATTTACGACCGTAGCAATCAACATTCTTCAACTTTGGACGCAACATCCAAAATTTAATATTATTCCGATAACTTAAGAGAGACATCTTCAATTTATTTTTCTTGCAAGTTTCATCTCCAATCATACATATCGGTACAAACTTTATTTTCAACTTATTGTGCAAGCAGTAAAGGGGAAGTAACATCTCACTCATAAAACCAAAAATGCGTTGCTGAAACTTATAGCCACTCAACCGTATATGTTGTTCTACCTCGAATAACAAAGGAAAAAGCCATTCATTATAATGGTTAAAGACCTCACGGGAGGTGAAAAACATATTGAAACAAATTCTCCTGTTATCACGATAAAAAAACTCTGACATGGTAGCTTCATAATCCGGATAATGTTTCAATATCACCCGATTCATTATATAAAAGTCTTCCATTATATGTGCGTATATGTAATCGTCTCCTACCGAATAATCCATACGCGAAGGTTGAGGCAATATTATATCATAATCACCCAACAAATCTTCCGGATGCAAATAAGAATTATAAGTATTGTTGAAATCAGTACCTGTATATGAACCATATCCACTATTCATAAAATCAAAATATCTCCGGTAATGCGCTAACCCGATATAATCTACATCCTTTAGATTCTTCCACGCCCAATACAGACCTGTCAGTTCGCAGTAATTCGGATTTTTCGCACTAATATTATCACCCGTATCATCTCCCTGAAAACCCAAATCAACCTTTGCTATAGCCTTACCTACTTGTAAAGGCATATACAGTTCGTTGTCCATCACAAAATCTTTTTTGTGGGCACACACTATTATCTTACTCTTGCTCATACCGTTCTAATGCACTTTCTATTACCTTATCCATATCATAATACTTATATTCCGCCAATCTGCCTCCAAAGATTACATTCGGCTCTTTATCCGCCAATTCCTTATACTTCTTATATAAAGCTTCATTATGACCATCATTTACCGGATAATAAGGTTCGCTTCCCTCCGTCCATTCCGATGAAAATTCCTTGCTGATTACCGTATCGGATTGAGTACCAAACTCAAAATGTTTGTGTTCGATAATACGGGTATAAGGCGTAGCAGCATCGGTATAATTTACTACAGCATTCCCTTGATAATTTTCAACCCCTTCTAATAGTTCTGTTTCGAACCTCACCGTACGATAAGACAGTTTACCATAGCAATAGCTATAATAAGCATCAACTGCCCCTGTATAAACCGTTTTGTCAGCTAATGCCATCCATTCTTTTCTGTTTACCATAAAATCAGCAGAGAGACGTACATCTACCCCTTCAAGCAAACGATTAATCAACACGTTATAACCTCCAATTGGTATGCCCTGATAAGGATCACGAAAATAATTATTGTCGAACGTAAAACGCACTGGCAGACGACGAATGATAAACGCCGGAAGCTCCGTACATCGGCGTCCCCATTGTTTTTCAGTATATTCCTTGATCAGCTTTTCATAAATATCCCGCCCCACCAACGAGATTGCCTGCTCCTCCAGGTTTTGGGGTTCTCGTCCTTTCATTTCTCGCCTTTGCTCTTCTATCTTAGCCTGTGCCTCTACCGGAGTTTTCACCTGCCACAGTTGATAAAAAGTATTCATATTAAATGGCAAGTTGTAAAGCTCACCTTTATAATTTGCCACAGGCGAATTTGTATAACGATTGAACTCTACCAAATCATTTACGTACTTCCACACACGTTTGTTGGCAGTATGGAAAATATGTGCACCATATTTGTGAACATTGATGCCTTTCACGTTTTCGCAATAGATATTCCCCCCCGTATGTGAACGAACATCTATCACCAGACAACTCTTGCCATGCAATGTTGCCTGATGCGCGAATGTACACCCAAAAAGCCCCGCACCAACGATAAGATAGTCATAATGTTTCATCTACTTTTCGATTTTATGATAATGATTGATTCTTTTATTTTTTGATATATTTCCCGAACACCTAACGGAACCACTACCGAAAACAATGTATATACCATCCACCAATACCAATCATTGTATAACTGTGGTATATCCGTAGGAGCACCATGATAATCAGGCATGAAATAATAGCGAATGAGATGCAAAACCCGTATACAAAAATAATTTGACAATAAAATGGTTATTGAATGCCTTCCTACGTAGGAAAGTACATTTTTCATACAGGAATTCTTATTGATAAAAGACGATACACCCAACACCAAATAGCAACCACATAAGCTATAAACAAGAAATAATGCAGGGTTCTCTAAATTCAATGTTGCTATATTGATATGATCGTATCCCAAAAAATATCCGGCAAGCAATATAGTCAAAGCAGTCAGTACTCCTGCAATTGTATACCTAACGCAGCCATCATACCTCTTCCAAAGAAAGCCTAAATAGAACAATATGGAAACAACGAGTGCTAGCTTTATCTGTACATTACATTTAATGTCCAAATAGACAAAAACACATCCCACAGAATAACACAATAAGAACAATGCCCCTGTTACAACAGAACGATATTGTTTAAACAATTTACCCAGTCTAAAAATAACCCAACTCAAAATACTTGTAAAAAACAAACAAGAAAGAAACCAGTAAGGCCCCATCATATCTTCTGTAGGTATAAATCTAGGAATAGTGGTAAGTCCCTTCCACATGGCCCCCTAATACTGTAAACATTATTCTCATAGGGGGGGGAAGTTGAAGCTTCAAAAAGACATTGTGCAATAACACAAAGATAAGTCCCCACTTCACGAAAGGCACCCATAAACCAGTGATTCTTTTCCAGACAAAAGCCTTCGGATTATCAAGATTCTTATCGGAAAAGAAATACCCACTCATCATAAAAAAGAATGCCATGTGAAACATATAAATGAAATAAAATAATGCATCAGGACAATAAGCATGACCTATACACATCAATATAATGGCAATTCCTTTACCAGTATCCACCAGCATATTTCTCATTTCCGACTTATCATTCGTTTTAATTTGTTCATGACTTTCAATCCTATCCCCCATACTGAATAGATTCGGGGATAATTGTTCCGCAACCAATAGTTGAAATCATCTCCACTATCTGTCCAACTACCATTGCAAAGATGAATGGCATAAGAATCTCTCTTCAGATAAATGGCATTACCCACGATAACCGATGAATTCATCAACATCATATTATGATTCAACAATTGATCTTCATCCACAAAACGATAACCGTATTTCAATATCAAGCGTGTAATATGCTTGCCTATGATGTAATCGTCCTTACTATGATGTTCCAAATCAAAATGCAGAGTATTATAATAGTCCAGACATTCCTTGAGATATGGCAAACCACTAACACTTCCCATTATAGCAGCTTGAACACCAAAACCTTCAATCAAGTCATTCGGATTTAAGAGTTTCATATCTTGTCCTATCTTACACTGTTCCGTCTCTTCAAAAAAGAACGGGTGCACTTCATGCGAAGTAAAAAAATCATAATTCAAAAACGGCGTGAATGATTTCATCACCTTTACATCCGTATCCATATAGATTCCTCCTTCCGTATAGAGGGCATAAAGGCGTACATAGTCTGTCACAAAAGCCCATTTCTTTGCCTGATAAGCTTCACGGACAAATGGCACTGAATCGAAATCAAAGCTATGCGCATCCCATAGGCGCAACTCGTAGTCTGGCATTTTTTCCGCCCACGTCTGCATACATTTCTTCACAAATGGAGACATTGCTTCTCCGCTGAACCAGCAATAATGAATAACTTTAGGAATCATTTTTCTTGATTGATTATCATTTTTCAATAAAATAACACGTGGCTGCCATCAAATTCATATTTCAAGTCGTGGCTACGCTCACCTATCTTCTTGGCAGGAATACCCGCCACCACCGCAAACGGTTCTACATCTTTTGTCACTACTGCTCCCGCACAGACCACTGCCCCCTCACCAATTTTCACATTATCAAGTACCGTCACATTGGCCCCCAACCAAGCCCGACTACCAACATAAATTGCTCCCCGTTTGCTAGGACTACCCCGAAAATATGGATCATTCATATCATGGCTCTCTGTCCAAAGGTGTACCTCTGAACTAAGGTTAACATTTTCACCGATATAAATGCCTTGCCGTGCATCCAAAATGCAATTATCACCGATAATACTGCCTCTGCCGATATGCAGACTATACCCCGCCCGGATCTCACAACCAAAATAAATGGTACTGTTCGGATGACAGTCTACCAAAAAAATATATTTATACACCCAATTACGCACAACATGAGATGGAAAATATTTTATGGTATAAATCAAATATTTTGAATATCCGTAGATGATACAAAATATTTTTTTCTTTAAAACTCTTGCCAAAGAGAATCCAGAAGCGTGTTCATTCTCGTTTTTTTGCAAAGCAAGATTCATAGGGGTGGGCAGTTTTTCACAACACGCATTCAGACTATTATCTTTCTTTTCTGCAAGAAATGCTACTCTGCTACGTTGATTCACGATTCGCAAAGGCACACATAAAACAATGAATGCCAGATAACGTCTAAAAATATAAAGTAAAACGATAAAGAATAAAATTTTCATTTTAGGTATTTATTACTGATTATTGCTGCAATTTTCCAACCAAACAAGAATTTGAGCACACTAATGCTTCTTCGTTTCGGCAGAAATAATACAGTATTTGTCTCTTTACAATACGCCTCAATTTGTGGCAATAGCGGCTTTATCAAGGGATAATTAAAGAATATATACGAACCCATTAAACGCCCACAAATTTTTCTCGTTTCCTCATCATTGCGATAAGAGTAAATCAAGTTACTTATAATACGATGCGTTTCACACACACTATCTATCGCTTTCAGAGACATCTGCATACTAACGCCATTACCCGTTTGCCACCATACGGCGTATTCACTTCTCACAGACAAAGCTTTATCTGCCGCTGCATAAATGCGTGCAAAAAATTCCCCATCCTGATTTTTTATAATACGTTCATTCCATCCTTTTACTCTATCTACCAACGAACGATGCATTAAATGACAATGAGGACAATTGAAGCCTTTCCCCCTCCAGATATCCAACAATAATTCTATGCCCGGAACATAATCTCTATCTATTCCCCTAGGAGGAAGGAGTCGTTGACCATCGGGATAATACATCCTTACAGGTGAAAAAACTACTGTCTGCCGAGTTCCTTCACTTAAAATGCGTTCTATCTGACTTTTTATTAGATTGTCAGAACAATAATCATCCGCATCCATGAATTTTACATATTCCCCTTTAGATTGTAAGAAAGCGTAATTACGTGCGGAATTCCCCCCTTTTAGTGGATTCACATATACATGTATTTGTTCCGATGCATATTGTTGAGCCACTTTTAATGATTCGTCTGTTGAATGATCATCTACAATAATCACTTCTATATTAGGATAAGTCTGTCGCTTTATCTTTATTATCGTATCTGCTATATATTGTTGGGCATTATAAAGAGGAATAAGAACAGATACTAGTGGAAGCATATTCATTTTCTATATTATAATTTAATGAACTTATTTTGAATATAAAGTCGCAATTTGTCCACCAACGAACATCCGACTACAATCATCAACGACAATAAAAGAATCCAACTCAAATTATATTTTTCAAAATGAAAAAAAGAAGTCACCAAAGGAGGAAAATAAAAACTTGTATGAATGAGATAACAAGCCAATACGGAAGAAGCTAAATAATTAATACACTTATTATAAAAATAAAAGCGTTCTGCTGATACTACCAAACAAATGGCAAATATCAAAATGAACGGATTATAATACTTATTCACATAAGGCATTATAGCCGAATAATTACCTGCATACCAACCGTAAAAAACAGGCAACAAGAAAAGAAGAAGAGAAGGAAAAACAAGATATATCATTCTTGCTTTCCACATATCAGAAAGAAATCTTCTGACGTAACGTGCCACAGCATATATCTCAAGTAATGTGAACATGTTTAAAGCACTTTCTTTATACACCCACAACCCAACACTAATGTACATCATTACCAGTATTAGAGCAGAAAACGAACAGATACTCAATTTATCCAGGGTTGCATTAATGCTATCCGAAAACAGATAAATCGTAATATATGCATGCATGAACCATTGCCCAGAAATACAAAAAACACTGATTATCAACAATTTACCTCCCACAATTCCGTTCGGATAAAAAATATGGGCAATCATATAAAACAAGAAAATATAGACAAAACATTGTAAAATAATATCTATCAAGCGATTCTTCTTAAAACGAATACCATAATAACCGGAAATAAACATAAATACAGGTACTCCAGTTTGTCCCAACGCATGGAATATAAGTTTGATCAATGTCTCACTGTCATGCCCGCAGACAAAATCCGCCGAATTATACCGATAGGCATTAGCACAAAAATGAAACATCACAATCATTGTCATCGACAATATACGTAATAGTTCAACCGACGAATTACGAGGGCGTTTTTTTAATACAGAAAGTATCATAAAGAGAACACTATTTATTTTTTCTACTATCAATCAATCGCCCAACAAACAACCGAATAGGCCTAAAGCAAACATAAAAGACCGGAATAAATACCAACAAGTAAATAGAAATAACAATCGTGGAATATTTTATCCATTCCCAATAAGTACGCGGCATATTAAGTTGTATTATGTTCTTTATATACAAAACTATTGCAAATGAAACTATAATAATTAGAAGCAACAATAATTGCTTATGCCAATACTCCCTCACAGAAGATTTAAAGCCATGTTTAAACAAGAAATAAGGCTTCCAAATATGCAGAATGAACAAGCTACTACAACAATCCCCTGCTATAACACCTGCAAGACCGAAAAAATATCCACCAACAAGTCCCACTCCTATGGTAATGACAAGTGTTGCCAAAGGTGCCCATACATCTTGAAATAGACCATAACCATAAATAAACTGTTCGGTTGTTCCACGGGTTTGACCTAAGAAAACATTTAAAAGTAAAATAATCACAATAGATGAAGATAATAAATACTTCTCACCCAGCCAGATCGAAATAAATGGATCTATCAATGTATAAAATGCAAACATCGTAAACGCTGCTGCTGCCATTCTCACCCCTTGTAATTCCCAATATATCTCTTTTATCTTTTTTATATTTCCTTGAACTATGAGATTACCCACTCCCGCTCCCGTACTATTAAGGAGATTGTCAAACAGTTGTTGTACCTTAAACGTAATGATAGTATAGTTGCCATAATAAGTTACAATAGTCAGTGAACCATACACATAGATTAAAAACGGCAATAACTGATTCCGCCCCATACCTGCCAATACGTGTACAAACATCTGTTTCGCTTTGGTAATTATTATCTTATATTCTCTATAATACCGTTTACCAAAGCTTACCGAACAACAAAGCCAAGGATACGTTTTACTTATTTTATAATTCAAAATGAGAGCATAGAGAATATTAAATGAAAACTCAATTATAATCCAAACATAAAAATTACACCAATAAACAGCCCCCCCCATTTGAACCAAAGTCTTAATTATATTGGCTGTTTGAAAGTAGCCTGCAACCACATAGTTTTTTTGATCAGCTCCTAATAAGGTTTGCCGATAATTGATAAAATAGCCTAATAAAGAGGAGAAAAGAAAACCATAATATACTGCATATATCACTCCAATACTAATATTCGTATCACCAAAGATCAACGGAAGAAAGAAAGACAATATAATACCTAATACTAAAATAATAAACCCAATTCTACTATACAAATAGCCTAAAACAGAAACTATCTCAATTATCTTTTTCTCATCTTTATCAAAAATAGGTTTATAGAGCACATAACCAATAGATGCCCCAATACCTAAATCCGCCAAATTAAGAAAACTCAACAGGTTCTGTAAAGTACCTGTAAGTCCTAAAAATTCCGTTCCAAGATAATTAAGGAATATTTTTCTCGAAAAGAAAGATATTCCTAATACAAGAATATAAAAAATCAGATTTATCTTAGCATTGAGTACACTTTTCTTTATTCTAGATTCCTGCATACCTAAACTTTAATCAATTTCAATGATCTTTCCATATTATATCTGTCTTCAATGGTTTATTATTAAATATACACTCAGGTATATCGTTAGATTTGTGAATAGTACATCCATACGGGATAATAGTACCAGTAGCTATATTGACACCTTTCAATATAGTAGCATGCGAACCTATCCAGCAATGTTCCCCAATACGAACAGGAAGAGAAGTTTCCTGTACTTCTCCTTTCCAATAGATGGGGATGTCCGTCATTATCAAGAACTGTAATATTCCACCCCATTAACGTACTATCGCCAAAAGAAATTTCTTTATTAGCAAGAATATTACAATTAGCATTGCAAAAGAAATCTTGTCCAAAACTAAGAGTAGCTCCTTGACGAACCACCACATTACTTCCTTTACTTATGCATGCTTTCCCATTGAATATCACCATACTATCATCGAATACACAAAAGCGCGTTTTTCCTTGTCGCAAACCATAACTTCCACCCCACACACCTATTTTTATGTCGCATTTCCCCCCCCAGTACGTTTATTCGGATTCTGGCTTTAGGAGAGATATAACATTTGGTATTCCAATAGATAAGAATCGGGCAGCAAATAGCCACCTTTCTTGACATATATCTAAAACAGAATATATATGAACGAATAATTGAAAGCCAATATAACATTTTTTCCATAATTACACTTTTTTACACTCACCTATTAAACATTGCAAATTCAAAAGTTTCAAAGTTTACTTCTCCCCTATTCTTGTATAACAAAATCCTATTTCTTCCAATTCTGCACGATTCCAAATATTCCGTCCATCTACAATGTAATTTCCAGTCATCACCTTCTGAATCACGTTCCAAGTAGGCAGGCGGAATTGTCGCCATTCAGTCATTAATAGCAACGCATCAGCACCATCGGCACAGTCATAGAGATTTTCAGTATAAGTCACGACATCACCGATACGACGTTTACATTCAGGCATAGCGATGGGATCAAACACTTTCACGATAGCACCATCTTTCAGCAACTTATCAATGACTACTAGAGCTGGAGCTTCACGCATATCATCAGTATCAGGTTTAAAAGCTAAACCTAACATAGCGATAGTTTTACCTTTTACATCACCCATCAAACGGATAAGTTTATCATAAACAATACTCTTCTGACGGTCGTTGACACGCTCCACCGCTTCAATCACCTCCATGTGATAGCCGTTGTCGATACCTGTATGCACCAAAGCTTTCACATCTTTCGGGAAACAACTACCACCATATCCGCAACCGGCATAAAGGAATTTTTGCCCGATACGCACATCAGCTCCAATACCTTTGCGTACATGGTCTACGTTAGCCCCTACTCGCTCGCACAAATTAGCTATATCGTTCATAAAGCTGATACGGGTGGCCAGCATGGCGTTAGCAGCATACTTGGTCATTTCAGCACTAGGTATATCCATAAAAATTACACGGAAATTCTGGAGCAAGAAAGGTTGATAAAGCTTGGTCATCACCTCTTCAGCTTTCTTGCTCTCAACGCCAACTACCACCCGGTCAGGACTCATAAAGTCTTTGATGGCGGCACCTTCTTTCAAGAATTCGGGGTTACTGGCTACATCGAAGGGTACATCCACCCCACGCTTGCCCAACTCCTCTTGAATGACAGCCTTCACCTTTTGAGCAGTACCCACAGGTACAGTAGATTTGGTGACCAGAATGGTATATTTATTGATGTTTTGTCCAAACTGGCGGGCTACGGCAAGCACATACTTCAGGTCGGCGCTACCATCTTCGTCAGGAGGAGTTCCTACTGCGGAAAAGACGACTTCCACATCATCCAAAACTTCGATCAAATCTGTTGTGAAGTGAAGACGCCCATAGCCAACGTTGCGTTTTACCAATTCTTCCAACCCCGGTTCATAAATAGGCATTTCACCGGCTTTCAACTTGCTGATCTTATTGGTATCTACGTCAACACAAGTCACAGTGGCACCCATTTCTGCAAAACAAGTACCGGACACCAAGCCAACATAGCCTGTGCCTACAATTGCTATATTCATATATTATTATTGTTGAGTACTTACTATTTTAGATATTTATTCTTCCTTTACCGTATGTTCTCCATAGCCGTATCCATAGCCATAACGTTTACCATAACCATAGTATTTACCATATTTACCGTAACCATAATAATAACCATATTTCTTCTTTTTGAGATCAAGACCATTAATAATGGTACAGATATTGGGAAGTTTATTATCAGCAGCCAACTCATTAATCAAGGTAAACTCTGCTTTTCGGCTATAATCAGCACGACATACATAAACAGACAAGTCAGCAACACGACCTACAAGCAAAGTATCAGTAACCATACCAGCAGGGGCAGTATCCAAAATTACATAGTCAAAGTTCTTTTTCAATGTTTCAATCGCTTTATCTAAACCATCACGAGCCAGTAATTCCGTAGGATTAGGTGGTACTATTCCACCAGGAAGAATATATAAATTCTTACTAACATCCGAAGGCTGAACGAAATCCATTAGATTCTTCTCCGGATTTGACAGGTATTGAGTAATTCCTTGCTCCTTTCTGGGGATATTAAAAATTTTATTCAAACCGGGTTTACGAATATCAAGCCCTACAATTACTACCCTCTTTCCTAACAAAGACAGACTAATCGCAAGATTTGAAGAAATAAAAGACTTGCCCTCACCACTAACTGTCGAAGTCACTAAAATTACTTTCTGATCATTCTCAAGCATAAACTGAAGGTTAGTACGGATATGACGGAAAGTCTCACTCATTAAAGTATTTTGATTCTCAAACACAGCAATAGAACCTGCTTTCTCGTTGGTTAACGGTACATCACCGACAATAGGTAACCTTGTTAATTTCTCCACATCACCACGACCTTCAATCTTGAATTTCGTTAGACCTATCAGAAAAATGACGCCAACAGGCATACCCACTCCTAGTACCAGAGCAATCATATAAACCATGTTAGGTTTTGGAGAAAGCGGTCCTCCTGTCGCCACTGGTTCGTCAATAATCTTGGCATTATTCGCAGTAGCAGCTAACGTAATAGCATTCTCTTCACGTTTCTGCAAAAGCATCAAATAAAGCCCTGCCTTAATTTCCTGCTGACGTGCAATACTCACATATTGCCGTTCCTGTCCCGGAGCGTCACTGATACGACGGGAGAAGCGGCCCGCCTCACGCTCCAAATCAGCCTTGACAATCAGCAAGCCCTGCAAAGTTCCATTAATTGCAGCCTGCACGTTTGACTTCATTGCACGAATACTTGTATCCAGATTCACAATCATCGGGTTACTCTCCGTAGAAGTACGAAGCAAACGCTTACGTTCGATTATCAATTCATTATAACGTCCTATCTGGGTGGTCAGTCCAGCATCAGACAAACCAATATTACCAGGCAACAACTCATACTCATTCGACGGATTATTGATGTATTTAATGAGATCACGAACTAAATTTATCTGTGTTCCGTTATCCACACGCCTCTTCTCATATTCCGCATTTCCGGATACGGCCAATTTAGCGTCACTACTAATGTCCGTCAAGCCTGCGTTTCTTTTAAAAGCTTCCAGCTTATCCTCCGTACTACCCAGTTCCTCGTCTATAATTTTAATACGCTCATTAATAAATTCCCTCGTCTTTTCAGCTACCTCATTCTTGTCATTATTCGTATTCCGGTTATACATCTCCATCAACTTATTGATAAAGTCACGAGCACGTTGTATATTCGTATTCATCAATGAGACCACGGCAACAGAAGTGGTCCTAGAAGTCGGGACTATACTTAACGACTCCTGGTATCCCTTTGCCACTCCAAATGGTCGGCTGACCACCGCGCGGATATGCCGTTCACCTTTATGCCCCTCCATCTGACCGCCTGACAATGAATCTTTCAACGCAAATCCAAACGTACCCGCGTCAGTAGGTAAGACGGCAGGCAGTTTCTCAAAACGCTGATTATATTCATTCAAACCGACTTTCAGATTTACATCCAGAACGCCTTCAGGAGACAATTTCATGGCAAGCAAAGCAGAACCCGGCAATTTATCCGCTTCTTGGGCAGTCAGGTTTACTATGACTGGAGAAGTCTGATATAACTCTTTTTCCGGAAATTCATCCTCATCATAATAAGTGATATAAAGTTCCAGATTATTGACCACTTCTTTCAATATCGTTTTTGAACGTAAGACTTCTATTTCATTATCAATACTTTGCGTGGAAGTAATTACTCCACCTATTCCCAAGTTCTCCAAATCTGTAGAACCGCCGCCTTTCTTGTCATCCTTAATCATGATGGAAGCGGAAACCTGATACACGGGAGTCTGAAAATGTAAATACACCCAGGCACCAATCAGACAGATCAAAACAGAAGCGACAAACCAAGGCCAATGGATTATATATCTGAAAAGAAGTTCCTGATAATTGATTTTCTCCTCATCCTGTTCATTCATATTATTTTCGTACGGGTTTTCTTTCATTGTTGATCAATTATTTTATTAATTTTATCGTAATATAGTTATTAATAAATTGGCTATTGACATCAAAACTGAAATGCCGGAGAACCACAGGCTGGTACTGGCCCCTATATCCGAGTTCTTAGCCTTCGTCTTATTAGGTGTCACATAAATTATATCATTCTGCTGTAACTGATAATAAGGAGACAGTACCGTTTCAGCCTTATTCAAGTCCATAGTAATAATT
>ERZ838225.1030-NODE-1030-length-28595-cov-40.566819_pt1 | contig 28595 bp, 20 predicted proteins | sample MGYA00519684_ERZ838225 | MGnify/ENA primary metagenome ERZ838225 (study PRJEB31850, sample SAMEA3708829) | human gut metagenome | biome: human gut; feature: human-associated habitat; material: faeces | place: China | collected 2014 ...
ATTCTTTTGTTATATAAAAATGTTGTTAACAACATTTTTATATAACAAAAGAATATGAATTAAATACAATCAATTTTATAAATTCAAACATATTATTTAATTATGGGTAAAACAAATAAGGGAAAATATAAATAAAGGGGATGAAAAGTAAATGAAAGGAGTTTGGATTACAACAGTATATAATCAAGATTGGCCATCATATTCATCAAAAGGAAATGTAGAAATTCAAAAAAGTGAATTTATTAATATACTTGAAGATGTAATGTCATTAGGAATAGATACAATAGTTGTACAAATAAGACCAAAGTCAGATGCTTTATATAAATCATCAATAAATCCGTGGTCAGATATATTAACAGGAGTACAGGGAAAAGATCCAGGATATGATCCTTTAGAATTTATATTAGAAGAATCTCATAAAAGAAATATAAAAGTTCATGGATGGTTAAATCCATATAGAATTACAACTAGTGGAACTAATTTATCAGTATTGTCAGCAAATAATTTTGCAAGGAATAATCCTCAAACAGTTATAAAATATAATAATGCAATTTTTTATAATCCAGGATTGCCAGAAGTAAGAGAGTATATTGTAAATACTGTAGCTGAAATTGTTAGAAATTATAATATAGATGGAATACACTTTGATGATTATTTTTATCCAGGTGAAAATATTGATGATAATGATGCATATAGAAGGTATGGAAATGGAGTAAGTTTAGGTGATTTTAGAAGAAGGTCAGTAGATGAAATGGTTAAAGCTTGTTATGAAGTTATAAAATCAATTAATGGTAATGTTAAATTTGGAATTAGTCCACGAGGAATATGGAAAAATAAAAGTAGTGATGTTAGTGGTTCAGATACATCAGGATCAGAAAGTTATTATGATATTTATGCAGATACAAGAACTTGGATAAAAAATAATTGGCTTAATTATGTAGCACCCCAAGTTTATTGGGAAATAGGAAATAAAGTAGCTGATTATTCAAAATTAATACCATGGTGGGCAAATGAAGTAATCAACACAAATGTCAAGTTATATATTGGACAAGGTATATATAAGGAGGCTGTAGCAAGAGAACTATTAAAGCAAATAGAATTAAATAAAAAGTATAATATAAATGGAAGTATATTATTTTCTTATATAGATATTAAGAAGAATATAGGAAATGTTAAAGATCAAATTAAATCTATAAATTATATAAATGATAATGAGGAGATGAATTATTCTATGTATGTATTCAGTAAGAATTGGTATTTGAATAAATATCTTGATGTTGCTAATAGTCCAACTTATAAATATGATCCATATAAGCATTATGTTGATTATGGAAAAAAGGAAGGAAGGTTACCATTACCACCTATTCCCGAAGAATATAATGAAGGTGCTTATTTAAAGCTTAATCCAGATGTAAATGAAGCAGTTAAAAATGGGATATTTGTATCAGGAATAGATCATTATTTACAATATGGATTTAATGAATCTCGTAAAGTAAGTTATTAATATTTAGATAAAATATAAAGGATTAAATTAAGTTTAGTTTTATTATTTTTGGCAATAATCAAAATAAATAGTTTATAAAAGGAAGCTAAATTTATGAAGATTAAAGTTAAATATATCATAAAAATATTTATTAGCTGTTTTTTATTATTAAACATTTTGATATTGCCAGTACATAGTCAAAATATTAACTTTATTAAAGGTAAGCTTGAGGAAATTGGAATTCCAAAGGAATATTCTAAAAATATTTATGAGTATATAGAGAATTTAAATATAAATGAAGGTAAAATTAAGAAAATAATTAGTGATAGTAGCGAGATAATTAATGATATTAAAGATGGAAAATCACTAAAGGAATTTTCACTATTACAATTATCACAAATATATAGTGATGCATTAATGCTTGCAAATGAATTAGGAATACAAGTTAATATTGATTCTTATAATAATAAGTTTGAAATTAAAGATAAGAAAAGTGGAGAAATCTTATTAATATGTGATATAAAAGGAGCTATAAAATATTATAATAACTATAAAAAGTCACCGTTTACAAAAGAAGAGTATAATGAGTTATTTGATTATATAAATAAAGAAGAGATTAATGATAATAATGAATTTGTAGATGATAATACAAATGATGAAGTAGTAAAAAATGAATATGAAAGTAAAGAGGATAAGAATAGTAATGTAGTTAATGGGACTCAAGAAAGTAGTATGGCTATAAATAAAAGTAAAATTAGAATAATGAGTATTATTTATTTCATTTTATTTTTATGTGTTATAGTTTCACTTATTGCTAAGGGAATTTTTGTAGAGGAAAATTGAATAAAAATATAAAATATAGAATAAAAGATGTAACATAATAAAAATAGCTGTTACATCTTTAAAGTTATTTGAATTTAATTTGAAGAATATAAGAAGTTATGAATATCATTAGTAATTTCATCAGTATCAATAGTTAAATGAAGCATATCTGTATAAATAGTTTTTGTTTTTTCTACTGAAGGGAAACTTGCTTGTTCAATATGAGGCATTCCCATACCTAAAACAGTAGTAACTATTGAAATAATTTCATTATTAGTAAGGTTAGTTGACACTAAAGGTAAAATATCATCCATTATTGAAATTAAATCTCCAATAGATGCAGTTTTAAATTTATTGAATAATGCATCTAAAACATCTCTTTGTCTTTCACCACGCTTATAATCACTACCTTCAGTATATCTTATTCTACAATATGCAGCTGCTTGAGTTCCATTTAAAAGCTGGGTACCAGCAGAAGTTAATTTAGCAGTAGTAGTACCATTTTCATTATCAATATTTTTTATATATCCATTTATATAATTTAATTCTTCGTTAGTTAATGTAATTTCAACTCCACCAAGTTTATCTATTATTGTAGGTAAGCTATGTAAACTAACTGAAATAAATTTATCAACTTTTAAATTAAAGTTTGTATTTATAGTTTTTAATATAAGCTCTGGCCCCCCATATGCCATTGTATAATTTAAATTTTGTTTTCCACTACCATCAGGTAAATCTAAATACATATCTCTCATTAAAGAAAAAAGTTTAATCTTATTATTTTTTTTATCAATACCTAATATCATAGTAGAATCTGAAGCACCATATAAATTTCCGTATTTTTCGTTTTGACTAAAGTCTGTGCCTAATAAAGCAATTGTTATTATATTTTCATCTTCCTTTGCAGGTGTTTTACCAGTTTCAGTTACTATATTTCTATCAATGTCTACCCTTTCAACTTTAGATGAATAGTGGTTAATTGCAAAGGCTACACCTCCTATTATTAAAGCTAAAATTAAGCAAATACTTATTAAAATTTTTTTTGTTTTAGATGATTTTTTTTTCATAAGTTCCTCCTATAATCAAAGAAAAATGTAATTTCGAATAATATAATAATTTTAACATGAATAAATGTATTTTGACAAAAAGTATTAATATTTAATTTTTTAGAAAAGTGTTATTTTAATAATTGAAGTTATTTTACGATATAGTTAACACTGAATATTAAGTTTATATAATTTAAAATAAATTAATTAGGAAACTTTATTAAATAATTTAAAAAAGTTATTTTATATTTGAAGAATATGTTATATAATAAAAGTGAGAAATTTAATAGTTGGTTGGGAGGAAATTAATTATGGCAGTATTAGTATCAGGTGGTATGGGTTATATTGGAAGTCATACAACTGTAGAACTTTTAAATGCAGGATATGATGTTGTAATTGCTGATGATTTAAGTAATAGTAAAGAAGTTGTTAAAGATAGAATTAAAGAGATAACAGGTAAGGACGTTAAATTTTATAATGTTAATTTAACAGATGTAAATGAAACAGAAAAGGTATTTGAAGAAAATAATATAGACTCAGTAATTCATTTTGCAGCTTTTAAAGCAGTAGGGGAATCAGTTGAAAAACCATTGGAATATTACTACAATAATATAACAAGTGCATTAGTAGTGTTAAAGGCTATGAAGAAATATGGATGTAGAAACTTTGTATTTAGTTCTTCTGCAACTGTTTATGGAGATGCAAAGGTAGTTCCTATAACAGAGGGTTCTCCATTATCAACAACTAATCCATATGGAAGCACTAAGCTTATGATTGAAGATATGTTAAGAGATATTGCAAAGGCAGAGCCACAATTAAATATAGCAATATTAAGATATTTTAATCCAGTTGGAGCTCATAAAAGTGGATTAATAGGGGAAGATCCAAATGGAATTCCAAACAATTTAATGCCTTATATTACTAAAGTTGCTATTGGTGAATTAAAAGAACTTAGAGTATTTGGAAATGATTATCCAACTCATGATGGAACAGGTGTAAGAGATTATATCCATGTTGTTGACTTAGCAGTTGGGCACGTTAAAGCATTAGAAAAGTTAGCAACTAATCCAGGATTAGTAACATATAATTTAGGAACTGGTAATGGGTATTCAGTATTAGATGTTGTTAAAGCATTTAGTGAAGCTTCAGGACGAGAAATTCCTTATGAAATAGCTCCTAGAAGAGCTGGTGATATTGCTACTTGTTATGCTGATCCTAAGAAGGCAAATGAAGAGTTAGGATGGAAGGCTGAAAGAGGAATCAAGGAAATGTGTGAGGATTCTTGGAGATGGCAAAGTAATAATCCTAAGGGATATAACTAATAAAGTAATTTTATAAAGTTAGTATAAAATAATAAACACAATATTTGTAACTATAAAATTTGTACAGATATTGTGTTTATTTTAATTTTTATTTAATTATTTTTAAGCATATCGCTAGTTACTATAATTTCATTTGAGTTAGAAAGCACTATTGAGCGAGAAACTGAAATTTGCTTTAAAATTATTTTATCTCCAACTTTTAAGTTAGTTTTATCAATAATAATTGTATTTTTATCTATACAAGTAGTTTTAACATGATTATCATTAATATAAACTTGACTATAATAATTTAAATTATTTCCTCTTATAATTATTTCGTTAGCACCAAATTCTATGTTATCCATAACCACATAATTAATGCCTCTTCTAAAATCCTTTCTAGATTCAAGTTTCTCTTGGCTTTCAGTAATATAAGAGTTACCATACAAAATATCATATTCCACAAAGTTTAAATATTCTTTTTTAGTTTCTTCATCTAATGAACTATTAAATAAATTTGTCAAAAATGTACTTGGATAATTTAATTTTGTTAATATGTGTGATGAAATTTCATAAGATTGTAAATCTTTATCCTCTTTTGGTAAATTAAAGTTGTCCCATATAACATAAGGTGTTGCTGTTAATGAGTTTGATTTTAGTTTATCAGCTTTTAAATTTAAAGATGGTAAATGATCACCATAAAAAACAATCATAGAAGGTTCATCAATAGATTCTACCATTGAAATTAAGTCTTTAATAAATATATCCATTTCATGTATTTGATTTACATAATAGTCAATATTATTAATATTATAATTGGATGAATCAGAATTTGATCTTATATTAAGATCATCCATATAGTAGTCTGCATATCCACCATGACCTTGAACTGATATTGCAAATATTAAATCAGGAGTATCACTACTAATTAATGCTGATTTTACTTGATCAATCAATACACTATCTTTTGGCCATTGAAAAGGTGTTAAATCATAAAAATCCATATTTTCAATAGAGGTAAATGTATGGAAACCTAAGTTTTCATACACTTTATATCTAGTATAATAAGTAGCATCATAATTATGCAGTGCATGAGAATCATAATTTAAATCTTGAAGGTAGTAAGCCAATGATGGAACTGGCTTTTTAGATACTAATGTATTATAAGGAAATTCTCCTGCTACAAAAAAGTCCATAGACATACCAGTTATTACTTCAAATTCTGTATTGGCAGTTCCACCACCAATAGTAGGGACGTTTAATAATCCAGAAGAGTAATTTTCAGATAAATATCTAAAGTTTGGTATTGGATCCTCACTAAATTCAACATCCTTAATCCAAAGGGGATCCATGAATGATTCAAGCTGAACAATAATTATATTAGGTTTTATTAAATTATTATCATAATTACTTTCGTTTTTGGTAACGTTTAATAAAGAGCTATCTAAAGTATTAAAAGTAAGTTTTGAATTATTATTATTTAAAGATAAATTTTCTACTGTATCATTAATATTAAGGATTGTATCTTTTGAATAACCATCAGGTTTATTAATTCCAGAGTTAAATACACTATATAAAAATGAATAAGGAAATCCATATGTTGAGTATTGTTCACAAATATCCCAAAAGTTTTTAGTAACAATATTATTATCTAGTGCATATTCTGTTATGTTTGGAAACATTAATACATAACAAGCTACTAAAGGAAGCGCTATATAGTAGTTAATTTTACTTTTACTGAGTTTAATGTATAAGAAAATTAAAGATACTATTAAAGCAATTATAAATATAGCTATTAAAATTAATGAGAAAGTGGAAAAGTATTTTGGAATTAATTCTATGGCGTTTTTTATCATGCGAAAGTCTGAACCAGTTAGTGGAGTACCTCTTAATTTTAGTAAAACATTATTACCTATTGCTAAGAGAATCCATGAAATTGATGCTAGTCCAATATAAAAAATACGTTTTTTAAGTAATACAAATGGGGATAGTGTTAAAAGAGCTATCAAAGAATTATAGAAAAATGTATCAAAATTTTCTCTTAAGTATATAAATGCAATAGAAACGCCTCCCCTAGAAATAGATTCAATTATAAATAATAGAAAATTTGAAAATAATAAAAGAATAGATACTTGTATTATTTTAAATAAAATTTGCTTTGATTTTATAATATTTAATTTTGTCATAATTTCTCCTCGTAAGATATATTATTTTAAATTATGCTTAGAGTTAAAATAATTATATTAATTATAGCTAATGAAATATATTAATAATAATTAGTTAATTATTTATTAAGATTATAGATTTTATACTCAAATAATATAATTACATTGTAAGATGTTAAGTATATAATATAAAAGCATATATTCTAATATTAACACAATATTAGAAAAAAATTTAAAAATTAAATGTGAATTTTTTAAAAATAAATATAAAATGTAAATTTATGTAAAGTGAAAGTGGGTAAAAATTGTAGTAAAAATATAATTTATATTAAAATTATATTTAATAATTAAATATTTAGTAGTTTTAGGAGGAGTATTAACAGTAAAATTTAATTGACAATATTATATTAAAATAGTAATATTTATTTCATTGATACTTATTATTATGAGCTTTATAATAATATTTTTAAATAATAAATTATTATTAGGTTAAAATATTATTATTGAATGAAAAAAGTTTAAAAATTAAATTTTACATATCGAGCATAGATGAGTGTAGAATTAAAAAAGTGAAAACTGTGGGTAACTTAAAAAAGAAATAAGTTATAGGTAAAAAAGAGAATGAGTAGGTATTATATTTTAAATAGGAAGTTCTTTTCGGTTTTACCACTATATCAGTCTTATAATTTAAAAGACTTTTTTAACAATTTCTAAATAAGGCTTTTGTATTAAATTTTAAATCATTATGACTTAAGTTTTTTTGATTTATTTAATTTAAAGGTATAGTCAGTTTTTATAAATATTAAATTCTGAATCAACTAGAAAACTTGTAAATTTAAAATTAGATTTAGATTCTACATTTAATAACAATGAGTTTATTACTGACTTTAGTGATATATTATTATATGAATATTTTTAATTTTCAGGAGTTTCAAACTCTTGTTTGATAGTTGAGTAGTCTTCATCAAGAAAATTTATAATTAATGGAATATTAGATTATTTGTTACCAGAACAACTTTACAGAAATATCTAAAAAATCCATTAATTAAATCTAATTTAATATTGGAATTAACATAGGTGTATTTGGTAATATTTTTATATCATACCATGTAGTATTGAATTCTTTATTATCAGTAGATTTGATATACGACTTTTAGTTATTAACATTGTTTATAAGTGTTTGGAAATTTTTACATTCAATATTTTACTTTAATTCAGAAGCATTATAAACAAGCATAGTATTAAGGATTCTATAGAATAAATTATTAGGTAATTATAAATTGATTTTAGCACATATAATTAGTTACTTTAGGAACAATTGAATTAAATAAAGCGGCAATGTTTTTCTAAAATATGGTTTAAATTTGCTGAAATAAGATTAATTAGGAATAGAATCATAAAATATATAGAATTCCATTATTTTAGATGAAAAATGAGAAATATATGAAGTAAACTATTAATTGGAATATAAGTATCTACATTAATATCTAGTTCAGATAAAGTTGAAGATGATTTAGAAGCTTAGTCAAACAAATTTTAATGTTTAATTTGATTAAGATAAAGCATGTTTATTACCTCTTTTATGGCAAGGAAGTTTATTGTTAATTATATTTTGTCAGAGTGGAGGAGAATATAAATATCTAACTTAAAAACGTTAGTAAATTATAAGTTGCAGAATTTGGCAACTAACATATCGATCATAAAGGGATGGTCTCTAAACTAATTTTTAATTAATTGGCTAGGAGTGTGATTTAAAAGTGGATTTTAGTGGTAAGAAAGTAGTTACTACAACAAGAAGTGAAGGTGGATATTTGTTTTTGAAAAGAATTATTGATTTTATGGCATCATTAATAGGTATAATTTTACTAAGTCCAGTATTTTTAATTATATCAATAATGATTAAATTTGATTCAAAAGGGCCGATTGTATTTGGTCATATTAGAAAGGGGTTACACGGGAAAGATATAAGAGTATATAAATTTAGAACTATGTATGAAAACTCTAAAGAAATATTTGATAATTTTACTGAAGAGCAAAAAAAGGAGTTTTATATAAATTTTAAGTTGGATAATGATCCACGTATAACTAAATTGGGACACTTTTTAAGAAAAACAAGTTTAGATGAATTACCACAACTTTTTAATATATTAAAAGGTGATATGAGTATTGTAGGACCACGCCCAATTGTAGAAGGTGAAATAGAGAGATATGGAAAATATTCTAAAAAGCTATTTTCTGTAATGCCAGGCTTAACAGGATATTGGCAAGCTAATGGTAGAAGTGATACAACATACGAAGAAAGAGTTGCTATGGATATGTATTACATTGATAACAGATCAACAGTATTAGATATTAAAATTATATTTAAAACCTTTATTTCAGTTATTAAAAAAGAAGGTGCAATGTAGGTAAACATTATGGATAAGAAAATAAAAGATTTAATGTATGCTTTTTCAGCTAATTTTCTGAACTTTTTAATGGGATTTGTAACTGGGTTTATAATTCCAAAGTTTTTAGGGATAGATGATTATGCATATTTAAAGTTGTTTACTTTTTATATAACATATGTAGGAGTAGCACATTTAGGATTCTTAGACGGTATATATATTAAATATGGAGCTTACGATTATGAAGACTTACCTAAAGAGCGCTTTAGGGGGTATGTTAGATTTTTAATAGTTTTCCAAATTATAGAAGCTATCTTATTATCAATAGTTACATTTGTAGTTATAGGAAATGAAAATAGAATAATTATAATGTTATTTACTATTTTTAATATGATAATATTAAATTTAACAAATTTATGGACTTTTATTCATCAATTTACAAAAAGATTTAAATTATTTTCTATAAATACTATTTTAACTAAGTTATTATATGTTGTAGGATCATTATTTTTAATAATTAATGGAATGTTAGGATACTTTGAGTATGTATTCCTTCAAACTATAATAAATATTATTATATTAATAATTTATATTTATTATAATAAAGAATTAGTTTTTGGTAAGGCAGATTCCTTGAAAAATACATTTAAGGATGCTAAAAGTTTAGTAGGTATAGGTTTCTTTGTAATGATAGGAAACTTTATGACTAATATTATTTTAGGAATTGATAGACTTTTTGTAGATGCATTTTTTACAATAAAGGATTTTGCTATATATTCTTTTGCATATAGTTTAATATCGCTATTTTATATTTTGTTAAATTCAGTTACTATGGTAATTTATCCATATTTAAAAAGAACTAATAAAGATATTTATAAGCAAACATATGAAACAATAAGAGTGTCAATTACTATAATAATGTCAATTACCTTGTGTGGATTTTTTGTAATAAAATTCATAGTAGCTAATTTCTTACCACAATATACAGAAAGTTTTAATATTTTTATTTTCTTAGTACCAACTGTAATATATAGTGGACAAATAAGTATATTAATAGCAAATTTTTATAAGGTTATGAATAAAACTAAAGAATATACAATTAATAATATAGTTGCTCTTATAATAGCATTTTTAACTAACATTATAGCATGTTTTGTATTTAAAAATATTACAGCTATAGCTATAGCTACTTTAATATCATTTGTAATATGGCTAATATATTCAGACTTATATTTTGTTAAGATTATTAAAGTTAATGTAATAAGAGCTAATGTTTTAGATTTAGCAGTTTTAATAATATTCTTATTTAGTGCATATTTATTTGGATATTTTAGTGGATTAATAATATATATAGTTTTATTATCATTATTATTAGGTTTAAATAATAGAAAAGATATTAAAAACTTAATATCATTGATAAAAAAAAGGTAAAGTGAAATTCGGACTATACAAGTAATAGAGTTTCTAATTATGAAAGACAGTTAATATGATAAAACTGTAATTATAAATTAGTTAGCTTTTAGGACTTGGTATAGTCTTTTTTGTTGAAAAGTATGTAAAAAATTCTTTTATATTGAATATTAATATTTTATAATATATAATTTTGCTATAAAAATGCAATATTTAAGTGGATTATCTTATAAATATTAAATTAGGTATAAAAAAATAGGCTTTTAAGAGAGAGTGATATATATGCTTATAATAAGCTAAAGAAAATTTATAGATTACCTTAGGAGTTTGACTATTGTAGGTAACTTATTAATCTTAAAGCTTTGATACATAAATATAAAAAAAAAAGAGTGATGTAAAAATTTTATATTAGCTAATATGGGGGAGAGTATATAAGTGAGAAAAAGAAAAAATTTTATTAAGGTAATAATAATTTTTATAAGTAATATTATGTTATTATTACTTCCAACAATCAATGTTTATTCACAAATAAATGATAGTGTTAATGAAGTTGCTTTAGCGCAAAGTATTGAATCGGGTGTTATTTATCAGACGCATGTACAAGATTATGGATGGCAATCTTGGAAATCAAATGGACAACTTAGTGGAACTGAAGGACAAAGCAAAAGGCTTGAGGGAATAAGAATAAAAATAGAAGGATTAGCAAATGGTGCAAATATATTATACAGAACGCATATTCAAGATTATGGTTGGCAAAGTTGGAAATATAATGGAGAATTTAGTGGAACTGAAGGCAATAGCAAAAGATTGGAAGGGATTGAAATAAAACTTGAAGGTCTTCAGGGATATCATGTTGAGTATAGAGTTCATGTACAAGATTATGGATGGCAAGAATGGAGAAAAGATGGGGAAATGGCTGGAACGGAAGGCCAAAGTAAAAGGTTAGAGGCTATTGAAGTGAAAATAATTCAAGATGAAGTGCCAGATGGAATTACATATTCTACATTAATAAAAAATGAGGGGTGGAATTGTAATGTATTAGAGAATAAAATTGCAGGAAGCTCAAGTAATAATGCTATAACTAGTATGAAAATAAATTATAAAAATAATAATGGAATAAGTATTAAATATAGAGCATACGTTCAAAACTTTGGATGGCAACAATGGATGTCTAATGGAAGATTTATAGGAGATAATTCAGGAAAGAATAATATTGAAGCTTTTCAAATAAAACTTGAGAATGCACCAGCAAATTATCATATTAAATATAGAGTTAAAACCAAAAAATCAGGATGGCAAATTTGGAAAACAGATGGACAAACAGCAGGTGCAACAGCTATTTCAGCAGAAATAACTGCTATTCAAATTAAAATAGTTAATGATGATTTAACTCCTAAAATACAATATCAAACGCATGTACAAAATGATGGATGGCAAAGTTGGGTTGAAAGTGGACAGTTAAGTGGAACAGAAGGACGAAGTTTAAGGTTAGAAGGAATTAAAATTAAAATTGATAATTTAGATAGAAATAATTCTATAATGTACAGAACACATGTACAAAATGATGGATGGCAACAATGGGTTACTGATGGAAGTTTTAGCGGAACAGAAGGTAGGGGGTTGAGGTTAGAATCAATACAAATTAAATTAAAGGAAGAAATTCCAGGATATAAGTTGTATTATAGGGTTCATGTACAGGATTATGGATGGCAAGATTGGAAAATGGAAGGTGAAATGGCTGGAACTGTTGGACAAGCTAAGAGATTAGAAGCAATTGAAATAAAGCTTGTTAAGGGTAAAAGTAAACTTATTGTTTTAGATGCAGGACATAATTATGGTGGCGATGATGGCGCGTATGCAACGCATTCTGGAGTTAAGTATTGTGAAAGAGATCTAAATATGAGTGTTGCCACAAAATTAAAAAGAGAGTTAGAGCTTTATGGATTTGATGTTGTAATGACTAGAAAGCCAGAAGATATCGAAACTATTGAAATGAAGGAGAGTTTAAAGAAAAGAGTAAATATTGCAAATGAATTAAATGCAGATTTATTTATAAGTATACATCAAAATTCAATAGATAGCTCAAGTATAAGTGGAGTTGAAGTATATTATAGTACAGCAACGCCTTTAACTGGAGGAAGATTATTGAGTAATGGGGTTGAATATAATGAAGTTGCACCTAGAGATTATACATCAAATGAAAAAATATCTATAAGTAGAGCGCTAAGTAAAAATATAGTTAATAGTATAGAAAGTAATATGAATAGAAAAAATAGAGGATATAAGGATAATGATTTCTATGTTATAAAAAATACTATAATGCCTTCAATATTAATTGAATGTGGATTTATAAGTAACGCTTCAGAAGCTAAAAAGCTAGCAGATGAGAGTTTACAACAAACAATGAGTAGTTTAATAGCTAAAGAAGTAAATAAAAAGTTCTAATAAGTATAAAAAATCCCTTAAGTTATTTTAGATAATTTAAGGGGTTTTCTTATATTAAAAATCTATATTATTTTAGTTTTTATCAAAGTATACATAATAAAAATACAAGTCCCTTTAAAAAGCAAAATGGAAATTTTATTTTACTTTAAAGTTTAATTAATGTAGAATAAAAATGTTATTAATTAGGAGTAGGAGGGATACTTTGAAAAGAAAAATCGCTATATTAGGTTTAGTGTTTTTTATTGTAAATTTATTAACACCAGTTGCAACGGTAAATGCAACAGAAATAACAGATAATATAAATACAATTGATGAATCTTTTGATAGTAATTATATAGATGAAGATTTATTAAATAGTGAAGAAGTTAAAGGATTAGAAAGTGAGGAGTATGCAGAAGAGCTAAATAACTATGAAGAAAAAAATTCTAGCTATGAAGTTATTCCCTTTACTGAAAAATCACTAAATGATAAAAAATATGATAAAGAGTATAAAGAAAATGTAAAATCTATTCAATTTAATAGTTATGATGAAAATCAATATTTAGATAGAATAGATCAATTTTTATCGGAAGACGATATAGTAGATAAGTATTTAGTATTAAAAAATAAAACTGATGATAATTATGAAGTTGCATTGTCATATGAGGATGGAAGTTACTACTTTATTAATAGTACAAACTCTTATGATGAAGCAATGAATATACTTAATTCTATGATTCTTTCAAGATCAAAAGATAGTATAATACCAGTAATAATAAATAAAGATGGTAAGATTGTATATGCTAATAGTGGCATTGGATTTGTAGTAAACACATCTAATTCTAATATAAATATATATACAAGCTCTTCTTTAAAAAGTGCATATACATATGCTAATCAAGCTTATTTTAGAGATATACCAGTAATTGAATGTACAGAAACTGCAGCAAAAATTCAAGTTAATGGTTATATTGGATGGGTGAGAAAAGATGATATACAAATAGTTCCCATGAATCAAGCTACTAATCCAAGTTATTATATTGCACAAAATGGAATATTATATCATTTTATTTCTAATGATTTAATGGTACCGAATAATAGTAAGGGAAATAAAATAGTTATAGGAGTAGCACCTGATTATTTAAAAGAAAATACTTATTATTTTAGTTATGATGGAAATTACTTTTATGAAGGTAGCAATAGAGAGAATGGATTAAAAATTTTAGTAAATGATTTAAAATCTAATACTAAGGATAAATCAGTAAATAAAAATAATCCATATTACTCTTATTATCAATATATGCCTTTTAGAAGTAAAACTATATATACAGCAGAAGAGCTAAATAAATATATTGATGAAAAAACTAATGTTACTTCAAAATTAAGAAATATAGGACAAGCATTGAAAGATGCAGAAGAGAAATATGGAGTAAATGCCTTATTAATTTTGGGTGTTGCTATTAATGAAAGTGGATGGGGAACATCTAATATAGCTCAAACTAAAAACAATTTATTTGGAATTAAGGCTTATGATTCTGATACAACACAAGCGTCAACATTTAATACTCCAGGTGATTCTGTTATAGAGTTTGCAAAAAATTATATTTCAAGAGGATATGCTAATCCAAAGGATTGGAGATATTATGGTGGGATTTTAGGAAATAAAAATTTAGGGGCAAATGTTAAATATGCTTCAGATCCATATTGGGGAGAAAAGGCAGCTAAGTATGCATTTGACGTAGACTTATATCTTTCACAAAATAATGTAACAGCTTTAAGAGATTATAATAGATATAAAATTGCAGTTTATACTACAGAAAATGTGGTTAAAAGCTCATCTGGAATAACGTTATATAATGTAAATAGTACTCAAAGAAATATTGGAGCTTCATTTATAATTAATAATAATGATACAGTAAGCATAAATGGACAAGCAATGTATGAGATATATCCAGATAGGAATACTCCATTATCAGATATTAGTTTTGAAGGTGAATATGATTGGAATATTAAAGGATATGTTAAAACATCTGGAATAAAAATTATAAGTGATGGTAGTAATTCTTCTTTTGGAGAAATAACTGAACCATCAGAGCCAGAAATACCAACTGAAATAACAGGAGTATTATATAGCTCACATGTAGAAGATTATGGATGGCAAGTTTGGAAAAGTAATGGTGAACTTTCTGGAACATCAGGTGAAGCAAAGAGATTAGAAGCTATAAAGATAAAGCTTGAAAATTATCCAAATGCATCAATTAAATATAGTACGCATGTACAAGATTATGGATGGCAAGCTTGGAAAAAAGATGGAGAGGTTTCAGGAAGCATTGGAGAGTCAAAGAGGCTTGAAGCAATAAAAATTGAAGCAACAGGATTACCAAGTAATTTAGAATTGCAATATAGAGTTCATATACAAAATCAAGGATGGCAAAATTGGGTATCAAGTGGTGAGATTTCAGGAAGTGTTGGAAAGGCACTAAGACTTGAAGCTATTGAAGTTAGAATATTAGATAATTCTAGTATATCATATAGTACTCATATACAAGATTATGGATGGCAATCTTGGAAGAATAATGGAGAATTATCTGGTACACAAGGAGAAGCTAAAAGATTAGAAGCCATAAAGATAAAGTTTGATAATTATCCAAATGCAAGTGTAAAATATAGTACACATGTACAAGATTACGGTTGGCAACCTTGGAAAAAAGATGGTGAGATATCTGGAACTGAAAATCAAGGGAAAAGGTTAGAAGCTATTAAAATTGAAGTATCAGGATTGCCAGAAAACTTACAAGTTGAATACAGAGTTCATGTGCAAAATGAAGGATGGAAAGATTGGGTTTCTAATGGAAAGATTGCAGGAACTGAAGGGAAAGGTTTGAGATTAGAAGGTATAGAAATTAGGGTAGTAGATAAAACTTATGTTAAGTATAAGAGTCATATACAAAATGAAGGCTGGGAAGCTTATAAGACCGATGGTGAAGTTTCAGGAACGGTAGGAAAGGGATTAAGATTAGAAGGTATAATAATAGAAACTGAAAATTTACCTAAAGGAGCTTATATAAGATATAAAACTCATGTGCAAAATCTAGGTTGGGAAAATTATTGGAAAAGTGAGGGGAGCTTGTCAGGAACTAGCGGAAAAGGGTTAAGGTTAGAAGCCATTAAGATAGAACTTGTAGGAGCACCAGGATATCATGTTGAGTATAGATCTCATGTGCAAGATTTAGGTTGGGAAAATACATGGAAAAGAGATGGACAAATTTCGGGAAGTATAGGAATGTCAAAGAGATTGGAAGGAATTCAAATTAGAATAGTTAAATATTAATTTAGAAAGTATAAAAATTATTAAATTATATAATGTTTTAAATATATATTTAGAAGATGAAAGTTTATATTAGGTGTATCGCTTCAAATAATTTAAGTTGGTACACCTTTTAAACTTAAAGTATATTATTCATAATTAAGAATAGGTTAAGTGAAATTTAGTCAATAATCTAAGGGTTTAAATACATATGGACATTATAAGTTAATAATAGTATAATTTGAATATTAATATTGAATAGTGAGGATGATATTATGTTGTGTGGTTTAATTATGGCTGGTGGAAGAGGAACTAGGTTCTGGCCATTGTCAACAGATGAGAAACCAAAACAATTCTTAAAGCTATTAAGTGATAGAACTATGATACAAAATACTGTAGATAGGATATTACCTATCATACCAATAGAGAGAATATTTGTATGTACATCACATAAATACTTAGAATTGGTAAAAGAACAGTTACCAGAATTACCAGAAAGAAATATAATTGTAGAGCCAGAGGGGAGAAATACTGCGCCTTGTATAGCATTATCTGCAATTATAATGAAGAAGTATTATGAAAACTGCCAAATGCTTGTATTACCATCAGATCATTTAATAAGAGATGAAAGCAACTTCTTAGATAAGATTATAGATGCTAGTAACTTTGTTAATGATTTTAAGGATGCAATAATAACATTAGGAATGAGACCTAACAGACCGGAAACTGGATATGGATACATAAAAAAAGGAGATAGGGTAATTAGAGTTAATTCTAGTGATATCCATAAAGTAGAGCGTTTTGTAGAAAAACCAAATTTAGATAAGGCAATGGAGTATTTAAAAGAAGGTAACTATTTGTGGAATGGCGGAATGTTCTTATGGAATGTTGATAGTATATTAAATAAAATGAAGCTATATATGCCAAATACTTATAATGCTTTAGAGGGTATATTACAAATCAATGATGATAAGATAAAAGAGTATTTAGATGAAAATTATAAATATACTGACTCAATATCAATAGATTACGGAATATTAGAAAAAGATAATAATATATATGTGATTCCAGCTAATATAGGATGGGATGATGTTGGAAGTTGGAATGCTATTGAAAGATATGCAGATAGAGATGAAGATAATAATATTCATAAGAGTGAAACAATAGCAATACAGTGTAAAAATAATATTGTTATTACAGATAAAGATAAAGTTATAATAGATGATTTAAGTGATATATATGTTATTCAAAATGAAGGAAAAATATTTATTGGTAAAAGAGAAAATTTAGATGAAATAAAGGAATTAAAATCTTTAATTGATAAATAAAATATATCATATTTTGATACAATAAGTATTTATTGTATCAATGGGGTTATGCATTGATGATGTATAACCTATAATATTGTTAGTGTTATTTTTAAAAATGTATATAAATATTGAGGAGTATAGAAAAAGTCAATATATCTTTACATTTTTTTGTAATAATTATAATTGCTATGTATTGCGAAAAATAGGGGTTTATATCATAAAAAGAAATTATTACAAATTGAAAGGGGATTAACATAGAAGTGATAATACCTTGAATATAAGATATTATAAAGCAAATAATATTTATAACAGTATATTCGTAAATAAAGATATAAATTTTAATGTGATAAGATGACGCGTAACTCAAACTAAAAGGTAAGAGCGTTTTATGATAGATTAATATAAAAGTGAGGAATTTATAATGAAAGTTTCCATTGTGTGTCCTTTATACAATGCAAGTAAGTATATAGAAGACTTAAATTTAAATCTTCTTAAGCAAGAAAAGAAGGAAATAGATGAATTAGAAGTAGTATATGTACTTACAAGGAGTAAAGATAATACTAAGGAATTATTAGAAAAAAACAACTTAAAGTATATAGAAATAGAAGCAAATGACTTTTCACATAGTTTAACTAGAGAATCTGTAGGGAAAAAATTAAGTTGTGATATTTTAGTATTTATATCTCAAGATGTAATAATGAAAGATAATAAATGGCTTATTAATTTGGTAAGACCAATAATAAATGGAGAAGCACAAGCCAGTTTTAGTAGACAAATTTGTAAATTTGATAATATAGAAAAATATACGAGAGAAAATAATTATCCAGAGCAATCAAGAATAGTAGGTAAAGATGATATAGAAAAGTATGGATTATTAACATTCTTCTATTCAGATGCTTCATCAGCTGTTAAAAAAAGTGTATATGATGAGTTAAAAGCCTACGATAATAAAGATTTAATTATAAATGAAGATATGTATTTTGCGCATAAACTTATTTTAGCAGGTTACAAAATAAAATACTGTGCAGACTCTCAAATATATCATTCACATGATTTTACATTAAAACAATTATATCAAAGATATTTTGATACTGGAGTATTTTTTACTCAAAATCCTAAATTAAAAGAATATGGATCAAACGAAAGTGGATTAGGATTAGCTAAGTATGTGTTTAAAAGAGCTAGCTCTGAGAAAAATATAAAGGTTTTATTAAATATACTTCCTAATTTTGGTGCAAGGTTTATTGGTAAAATGCTAGGCGAACATTATAAAAAGTTACCGAAAAATTTTATAATTAACTCATCATCAGCAAGGTATTATTGGAATAGATATGAAAGTCAAAAATAGGAGGATTTAAATGAGAGTATTATATATAACATCATTTATACCAAAGAAAAATGCTGATCAGGCAGGAATTAATGTTAGTTTTGATATTATTAAGACTATTAAGCAAAGTATAGAGTGTAAGATAGATTTAATAGGTTTAGTAAATGATAATCAATATAAAATTGAAGATACTAATGATGTAAAAGAGTTTGTTGAAGAAATAAAGTTTCTTAAGACTACAAAGGTTCAAAAAATTAAAAATGTAGTTAAGAATTTTTCTAAGCCACCAATCGCAGCAGTGAGATATGATAAGAGATTAATAAATGTAATAAAAAATATGTTTAATAATAATAACTATGATTATGTAATTTGTGATTATACTCAAAATTCAGCTTATGGATATATTATAAAAAGTATATCTCCTAACACAAAAATAGTATTAATAGAACATGATGTTTGTTTTCAAGGGCTAGGAAGAAAATTGGAGTTATGTAGCAATCCAATTAAAAAGAATATTATTAAAAATCAATATAATATGTTGAAAAATTATGAAACTAAATGCCTTAAAGATTTTGATTATGTAATAACTTTAAATAGTAAAGATGGAAAAATTATATCAGAGTATAGCAAGGTTCATATTTTAAATCCATATATAAATATAATGGATTTAGATAAAAAAGAACATGAGGGTATTAATATTATGTTTTGGGGTGCTATGAATAGGATGGAAAATGAAGATGCAGTTATGTATTTCATAAATGAAATTTGGCCTAATGTAAATAAAGAGAATGTGAAATTTTACATAGTCGGATCAAATCCATCAGTTGAAGTTAAAAAGTTAGAGAGTGAAAATATAGTTGTTACTGGATTTGTAGAAGACCCAAAAGAAGTATTTGAAAAAATGGATATTTCTATAGTTCCATTAAGACTGGGAGCTGGGGTTAAAATTAAGGTATTAGAAAGTTTAGCAGCTGGACTTCCTGTATTAACAACAGATGTTGGTGCAGAAGGTATAATGGTTGAAAATAGAAGAGATATATTAATTGAAAATAATCCTAAGGAATTTGCAGAAAGTTTAAATAAACTTATTGTAGATAAAGAAAAAAGAGATATTATAAGTAGTAATGGCAAAAGAGTAATACAAAAGCATTATTTTAAAGGCTATAATTCAGAAGTGTTAAAAAGTATTTTAATAAAGTAGAGTGAGGAATAAAATGGATGAAAAGGATATTTTGTAAGGATATAAATGAGTATAATAATTATAATTTAAATAAAATACTTTTAATATTATTTTTAATAGCAATAGTATTAATTCCTTTTGATAGTCTACCTTATATGAAAAGTATATTAGGAGAATTAGGGGTTAGAGGACCAGTATATGCCTTTATACCTATATTTATAATAATATTCATATATTTTATTTATAAGAGAAGGATTTACTTTAATTGGAACATAGAAAAAGTACTATTAGCATTGTTCTTATTATGGACTGTAATAAGTGCTGCATTAAATATTAATAATATTATTAATAGTGAATTTAAAGGAAGAGGTGGTTTAGAAAAACTTATTCTTCAGGTAATGGTTGTAGGGTTTATGGTTGCAATAATGTATGCAACACAATTTATTTTTGAATTAAATAAAATTTCTTTAAAAACAATAAGAAGATGTATATTTATTTCATTTATTTTTGTAGGAGCATATTCTGTATTAGAAATATTACAAATTTATGGAATAGTTAACGTAGAAGGGATTTTAAAAAATATTTCTTATTATATTCATTATTTAACTAGAGGTGAGTTATATGGTGATAGAATAAGAAGTATAACAGGAGAAGCTTCGTTTTTAGGAATGTACACAGCATTTGCTTATCCTTGGATAGTTAGTTATATACTTACTGAAAAGAAGTTAACAAAAAAGATTTTTTATGGATTAGTTACTATATACATGATATTCTTAGTTTATCTAACTAAGTCTAGAGCAGCCTATGCAATAGCAATGGGTGAAATGGTATTAATTTTATTTGGAATATTAATTTTTGATAAAAAGAAATTTAATAAAATATTAATTATTATTATTACAATAGTTTCTATGGCAAGTATTTCAAGCTTTAATAAATTAAACATGTATATTAATAATATTAGACAGCAAAATGCTCAAGAAGATGGGAAAACTGAAATAATTGATAATGGATATAATATAGATATGTCAGTGGGTGATGTAGTTCAATCTCTTAATAGTAAAACAAACCATTCTAATATTGCAAGATTAGGATTGCAAAAGAGTGCACTTAATATTGGAAAGGCTAATCCTATTATTGGAGTTGGTTTAGGACAATTTGGATTTTATGCAGATGAATATATAGAAGATGAAGCAAGAGTATCTTTTGAGATTCAAAGATGGATGAATCCGGAAGAAGTTGATTTTTGGCCTCCTGCATTTGCTTTAATACCAAGAATTGTTGCAGAACAAGGATTTATAGGAGGTGCTATATTTATAGCATTTTTAGCAACAACTATGATTAAATTTTTAATAAAGTATGCTAAAGCAAAAGAGAATACTTTAGAAATATTCATTATGGTAAGTATAGTTGGTGTATTAGTGTCAACATTTAATGCAGATACATATGGATTACCACAATTATGGATTTTATTAGGATTAATAACTTATTTAAATAATAAAAAAGAAGCATCAAAAATTTAAATGTAAGGAGAGATAAAAAATGAAAGGGATTATTTTAGCTGGTGGGTCTGGAACAAGACTTTATCCAGTAACAAAGGCAATGTCAAAGCAAATGGTGCCAATATATGATAAACCAATGATTTATTATCCAATGTCAGTTTTAATGTTAGCAGGAATAAGAGATATACTTATAATATCTACACCAAGAGATATTGTTAACTTTAAAGAATTATTTAAGGATGGATCAGAATTTGGATTAAATATTGAATATGCAATTCAAGAACAACCAAATGGATTAGCAGAAGCATTTATAATTGGTGAAAAATTCATTGGTGATGACAATGTGGCTATGATATTAGGAGATAATATATTCTATGGACATAACTTTAGTTCACATTTAAAAGAAGCTGCAGAATTAAAGAAAGGTGCAATGGTATTTGGATATTATGTTCAAGATCCAAGAGCTTTTGGAGTAGTTGGATTTGATGAAAATGGAAAAGTAACATCTTTAGAAGAAAAACCTGAAAAACCAAAATCAAGATATGCAGTACCAGGATTATATTTTTATGATAATTCTGTAGTAGAAAAAGCAAAGGCATTAAAGCCATCACCAAGAGGAGAACTTGAAATAACAGATTTAAATAAGGCTTACATGGATGAAGGAACCTTAAAAGTTGATTTATTAGGTAGGGGAATGGCATGGCTTGATACAGGTACACATGTATCAATGCTTAAAGCATCAAACTTTGTTGAGGCAGTACAAACTACTCAAGGAACATTTATAGCTTGTTTAGAGGAAATTGCATATAGACAAGGATGGATTTCTAAAGAAAAGGTTAGAGAGTTAGCACAACCTTTAATGAAAACAGAGTATGGAAAATATTTAATAGATATAATTGAGGAGTAGAGAGAAATGGTTGAAGTAGGAAATTTTAAATTTATAGAAACTAAAATACCTGATTTATATATAGTTGAACCAAAGGTATTTGGAGATGCTAGAGGATATTTTATGGAAAGTTATAATAAACAACATTTTGATGAAGCTGGATTAACTATGACTTTCGTACAAGATAATGAATCAAGATCTAAAAAAGGTGTTTTAAGAGGATTACACTTCCAAACACAACATACACAAGGTAAGCTTGTAAGATGTACTGAAGGTGAAGTTTGGGATGTTGCTGTAGATTTAAGAAAAGGATCACCAACATACGGACAATGGGAGGGTGTATACTTAAGTGCAGAAAATAAGAGACAATTTTATGTGCCAGAAGGGTTTGCACATGGATTTGTAGTATTATCTGAAACTGCAACATTTAACTATAAATGTACAGATTTCTATTCACCAGAACATGATGGCGGAGTTTTATGGAATGATGAAGATATTGCTATAGAGTGGCCATTAGATGGAATTGAAGAGGTATTATTATCAGAAAAAGATAAAAAACAAAAGAAATTTAAAGAATTAGACCTACCATTTGTTTATAAATAATAATTAAAATCTTTTATTTTTTAATTATAAAAATTAAGTGTTAGGGTTTACTAGCAAAAATTTGAAATTAACATAAGGGAGGTCTTCATATGAAAATTTTAATAACTGGTTCAAATGGACAATTAGGAAATGAACTTCAAAAAATAGTAGCTACAGGAACTGCAGAAATAGGAAGTGTTTCAGAAGAAATCAAAAATAGTGAAGTTTTTGCTATGGATGTAGATACATTAGATATAACAAACTTAGAGCAAGTAAAGAGAGTTTTAAATGAAATAAAGCCAACTGTAGTAATTAACTGTGCAGCTGCAACTAATGTTGATGGTTGTGAAGCAAATCAAGATTTAGCTTTTAAGATAAATTCATTAGGACCTAGAAATTTAGCAATGGTTTGTGAAGAAATAGGAGCAAAAATAGTTCAAGTTTCAACTGATTATGTATTTAGTGGGGTTGGAGAAACCCCATTAAAGGAATCAGATTTAGTAGCACCAGTAAGTGTTTATGGAAAAACTAAGCTTTTAGGTGAGGAGTTTGTAAGAGATTTTTCATCAAAATACTATATAGTTAGAACATCATGGCTTTATGGATATGTAGGACATAACTTTGTTTACACAATGATGAAGCTTGGAAAAGATAGAGATTCTTTAAGTGTTGTAAATGATCAACTTGGAAATCCAACTCATGCTAATGATTTAGCATATCACATATTAAAACTTATAGAAACAGAAGAATACGGTGTATATCATTGTACAGGTAAAGGAGAATGTAGTTGGTATGATTTTGCTTCTGAAATAATGAAGCTTTCAGGAAGAAATTGTACAGTAAATCCATGTACTTCTTCAGAATATAAGGCTATGTATCCTAATTCTGCTGATAGACCTGCTTATTCATCACTTGATAATATGATGCTTAGATGTACTGTTGGTGATGAAATGAGAGATTGGAAAGATGCAATAAAAACTTTTATGGACAATGTTGAAAAATAATTAGAGTTTAAGGAGAATTTAATTATGAAAACTTATTTAGTAACTGGTGGAGCTGGATTTATAGGCTCAAACTTCGTATTATATATGTTAAAAAAATATGAGGATATAAGAATAATAAATTTAGATAAGTTAACTTATGCAGGAAACTTAGAAAATTTAAAATCAATTCAAGATGATCCAAGACATATATTTGTACATGGAGATATTTGTGATAATGAATTAGTTAAGTCTTTATTTGAAAAATATGAAATAGATTATGTTGCTCATTTTGCAGCAGAATCTCATGTTGATAGAAGTATAAGAGAACCAGAGGTATTTGCTAAGACAAATGTTATGGGAACAGTAAACTTATTAAACTGTGCTAAGGATGCATGGGAAAATGAAGATGGAACATGGAAAGAAGGAGTTAAGTTCTTACATGTTTCAACAGATGAAGTTTATGGTTCATTAGGTGATACAGGATACTTTATGGAAACAACTCCACTTGATCCTCACAGCCCATATTCATCAAGTAAAGCTGGATCAGATTTAATGGTTAAGGCTTACCATGATACTTATAAAATGCCAATGAACATAACAAGATGCTCAAATAACTATGGGCCATTCCAATTCCCAGAAAAATTAATACCTTTATTAATTAATAATTGTTTAGCTCATAAGGATTTACCAGTTTACGGTGATGGAATGAACATAAGAGACTGGTTATTTGTTGAAGACCATGCTAAAGCTATTGATATGGTTATAAACAATGGTAGAATTGGTGAAGTTTATAATGTTGGTGGACATAATGAAAGAACTAATATAACAATAGTTAAGACAGTAATAGCTTACTTAAATGAAAATGTTGATAAAGCAGTTACTGAAAACTTAATTAAATATGTTGAAGATAGAAAGGGTCATGATAGAAGATATGGAATTGACCCAACTAAGATTAAGGAAGAATTAGGATGGTATCCTGAAACTACATTTGAAGTTGGAATTAAGAAAACTATTCAATGGTATTTAGATAACCAAGAATGGATGAAGAATGTTACTTCAGGAGCATATCAAAATTACTATAACGAAATGTATAAATAATACTAGATAATAATATCTCATTTGATATAATCAAATGAGATATTATTCATAGTGTTAATTTTATTTAAATAATAAGATGCAAGGTGAATTATGCGTAACTTACAAAAAATAGCTATAATTTTAGTGAATTATAATGGAAAAGAACACAATGAAGAATGTATAAAATCTATTTTTAACTCATCATACGATAACTTAGAAGTTATTGTTGTAGATAATGATTCTAAGGATGGATCGCCAGAGCTATTAAGAGAACAATTTGGAAATAAAATTAACTTAATAATGACTGGGAAAAATTTAGGGTTTTCAGGTGCCAACAATATAGGAATAAGTAAAGCATTAGAAAATGGTTGTGAATATGTAGTTCTTTTAAATAATGACACATTAATTGACAAGGATTTAATTTCTAATATGATAAAGGCATCTAAGGAAGAAAATAATGCAGTTATTTCTCCAAAAATTTATTATTATGATGATAAAAATATAATTTGGTCTGCTGGTGCTGATATGAGGTGGAAAAAAGGGCTTACAGATCAGAGGGGAATTAATCAAAAGGATGATGGTAGTTATAATAAGCGTGAAGAAGTTGAATTTGGTACAGGATGTTGTTTACTTATTCCAGTAGAAGTAATTAAAAAAGTTGGTTATTTAACAGATGATTATTTTCTTTATTATGAGGATACAGATTATTGTATGAGAGTAAGAGAAAATGGATTTAAAATAGTCTATGAACCAACTGCTGTATTATATCATAAAGAAAGTGCTTCAACTGGTGGTAATTTATCTAAATTATATATATATTATAATACAAGAAATAGACTAATGTTCAATGAAAGATTTAATAAAAAGAATAAGATTACTTATATGCTATATTTTTATTGTACTAGATTAGTTAAATGTATACTTTGGTTGCTAAAGGGAAGGATTGACTTAATAAAGGTCACTTTTTTTGCTATAGATGATTATAAAAAAAATATTAGTGGATTTAAAGATTTGAGTAAATAAGTAGGAGAAATACAATGAAACAAAATTCAGTATGTGGAATAATTGTTACATATAATATAGGAAATAATTTTTATAAATGCTTTAATTCTGTAAGGGATCAAGTAGAAAAGGTAATAATAGTTGATAATGGTTCTGATGAAGATACAACAAGTGTTCTTAAGAATATTAAAAAAAATAATAATCATGTTGAAGTAATATATAATAAGGAGAATTTAGGAATTGGTCATGCTTTAAATCAAGGTGTTGAATTAGCTTTAGAAAATAACTTTGAATGGATACTTACAATGGATAATGATAGTGAAGCTACTAATTCAATGGTAGATATAATGATTAATACTTATAATAAAGCTATAAGCGAGTGGAAAACTAATGTTGTTAGTATATTCCCTAGATATATAGAAAAAGGATTTTATGATTCAAATCTAAATGAAAAATCAGAATCTAGATTAAATGAATATGAAGGTGTAGAATGTGAAATAACATCAGGAAATTTATTAAAAGCTGATATATTCAAAAAAATTGGAGGATTTAGAGATGATTATTTTATAGATTATGTTGACCATGAATATTGTTTAAGAATGATAAAAAATGGGTATTCTTCAATTAGAGCAAAAGATGCAATATTACTTCATAGTTTAGGTAATTCAAAAAAGAAAAAAGTTGCAGGGAAAACTTTAACTTATACTAATCACAGTGCCTCAAGAAGATATTATATTACTCGTAATAGGTTTGATGTATGGAATAAATATAAGGATATACCAAATGATTTTATTAAGCATGATAAAAGTGCATATAAAAAGGAAATAATTAAGATAATTGCATTTGAAGATGATAAAATTAATAAAATTATTTCTATTTTTAAAGGAATTAGAGATTTTAAAAAGAATAAATTTGGTAAATGAACAGACCCTTGTCAAGTAGACAGACTAAATAAATAAATTTTTTAAGAACATGCGATCTTATTCAAGGTCGTATTTCTTACGCTGTTTTTTTCTTTTTTTCTTCAAGCATAGCTTTATATGCTAAAATACGTTTATTTTTAGGGATAGGGTATTGGCGTGGATTTACGGAACTCATTGCTTTTCGTCTTACCTCCATTGGTGCAAGGTTTCCAAATCGCTCCTGATACCTATTATTATTGTAAAAATATATATAATTTTTTATTGTACGTCTCAATTCATTTTTAAACCTAAAGTTATAATACATTTCGGATTTAATTATTCCCCAAAATCCTTCTGTAGGACCATTATCTAAACAACAACCTACTCTAGACATTGATTGTATCATCTTATTTTTTTGAATTTTCTTTTGAAATAATTTATGAGTATATTGTAAACCTCTATCACTATGAACTAACGGTTTAGCTACAGGATTAGATTCCATTGCCAAATCTAATGTATCAAATACAAGTTTATTATCATTACGGTTACTAAGAATATATGAAACTATTGTTCTATCATATAAATCAATAATCGCACTTAAATAAAGCTTTTTATTAGAAGCAGGAATTTTAAATTCGGTAATGTCAGTTGCCCATTTTTCATTTGGTTTTGTTGCTAAAAATTCACGATGTAATATATTTTCAGCAATTGCTTTAGATGTCGACCCTTTATACTTTTTCCTTTTTACTCTAATTAAAGTGTTGATTCCTAATAAATTCATTATTCTTTGTACTCGACCTTTGCTAAAAGAAGTTCCTTTATCTCGATTAATCCAATTTGTCATTCTACGGTACCCTAAGATATGATTGTACTTATCATCATATTCTTTAATCCAAATTGCTAATTGCTTATTTTCAACTTCTTCTTTTGTTTCTTTTCTATGAAGCCATTTATAATAACCGGATTTAGAGACTTCAAGTTGTTTAGACATCCAAATTATATCCCAATCCTTTTCGTCTTTAAAAAATTTAATTGCTAGATATTTAGGCTCTAATTTTCCTCTAGCTAATATCGTCTCCCTTCGATTTCCTGTACTTTTTTTAACAATTCTACCACCATATCTTTTTCTTCTAGCTGACGCTTAAGACGATTGTTATCTCTACGCAATCTTTCAAGCTCATCAACCTCATAATTTTTCTTATGATGACCACGTTTATCAATTAGTCCAGCATCGCCGTTAGAATCATATTTCTTTACCCATGTATAAACTTGATTATAAGAAACTTTATACTTATCAGCAGCTTCCTTATAATTTCTTTCATTATTAATGCAGTATTTAACGATTTCTACACGTTCTTCTTTACTTGTTTTTCTTCCTTTAGCCATATAGACCTCCAACTTTGATTTATAATCTTTAAGTTCTATATTGCTATTATACTTCTTAATCTGTAAATGATAATATAACAATGAACAGAAAATGGAAAATAAAAATGTACAAAAAT
>ERZ838225.1036-NODE-1036-length-28463-cov-21.702021_pt1 | contig 28463 bp, 36 predicted proteins | sample MGYA00519684_ERZ838225 | MGnify/ENA primary metagenome ERZ838225 (study PRJEB31850, sample SAMEA3708829) | human gut metagenome | biome: human gut; feature: human-associated habitat; material: faeces | place: China | collected 2014 ...
ACAAAAATAATTAATAATGCATTTAACATTGGCATTCTCCTTTCTTTAAATTTGAGCAAAAGAAAAACCGACTATTTGTCGGCTTCATCTCTAAATGCATCTTCATAATTTAATTTTCCTGAATTTAAAACGAAATCCCTATCTCGCTTCATTTCCTCTAATTCTTCCTGAGTTTCGACATGCTCACCAACAATAATTTGGTCAACATTCTCATATGTTTGATAAAACATGTAATTTACACCATCATTTAGCGTTGGGTACAATTCAGCTTCAATAGTTGCTAATGCCAAAGAAACTTGTAATGCAAACAAAGGGTCACCATCAAAAGAAGGACCTAAATCATTTAAATGGAACATACCAACTGATTGATCATTGCTATTAAGATACGTCAATTTCAAATCATGTTTAAGACTAGCATATTCATTTGACATTTTTATCACCCTTTTCTTTCTTAATGATTTTGTTTTTCATGTTATTTAACGATTCTTTTGTATAATTTCTATATACCCAAGAGTTATTATCTTTTCCTGATACAATGTTTATATTAATATTTGCATCTATAACTTCTTGTTTTCCTATAAGTTCATTATACACTGAACTACAACTAAAACACATATCTTTTTGAGATAGAATATAGATTTCTTGTTCTTTTAATTCACCTTTCAATACCTGATCATAAATATATTCAAAAAACTTGTATTCCGTATCATACTCTCTTGTATAATCATTTTCATGACCTTTATACGGAACAAGTTTAGTATGCGGATGCAATCTTTTTGTTACTGATGATGTTATTAATTTGCTTTTATCACCTTTATAATTGTTGAAAACATCTTCATTTGTACTTGATATTCTACTAGATGCAATAAAAAAATCATCTCCAATTTTCATTGATGCAACATTTCCTTTGCTAGCTCTCGTTGTCATGTATTTATCTTTTGCAACGAATGCCTCTTTATCAAGCTCTAAAATAGTTTTGACATCAACAGTCCCATAATCGACTTTGTAACGATTAACCGTCCTATAATTATATTTTAGATCATTCCATTGTTCTACATTTTTGTATTTCAAATCTTGAAATTTAGATAGTAATGAAGGCATATTTTCTTTACCTAAAACATCCAAATATTTTTTATACTGTTTTCTATCATTCGATAAATTCTTTGTTTTCTTGATGAAAGTATCAACAGTATCTACACCATGTGTTTCTTGTTGCCTTTTTAACCACTGATCATAGTTCTCTTTAACGTCAACAACTTCATCTCTACCAGTAATAGGATTACGTTGTCTTTTCTTCATGGCATCAGTAACACCCTCAATATATGGAATCATATGAGAACGGCAATTAGGATGAAGTGGTGGAACATTAACACCAACTTGTGCTTTTGATGTTTCAACAATGCTTCTATCATGTTGCTGACAAACTTTTGATGTTCTACTGTCATGTACTGCAATAAACATTTGTTTGTTGATACCAGCATCCTTAAAAGCTTGTTGATCAGCAAATGCTGACATTGCAGCACTTTCGGTTTGAACTAATCGCCTTGCTTGATAAGCACCAACAGCAAACTTATTCATGATAGTATCAGCCATTTCCTTTTCGGTTTTATTTGTTAATACACCTAGCATCATTTCATCTTTCAATGAATCAGCTAATGTGCTTGTATTGTTCCAAATTCTATCAGAATAGTTTTTACCGCTCCACTTAGACTTTAGTGTCTTATCAATCAAACTTGCATCTAATTTATCAAATTGGTAGGCAACATTCATACCTTGTTGAAGATTATAAATATCTTTGTAATAAGCATTAAAAGCACTGTTGATATAACAATCAGTGCTCTTGTCTTTTTCGATATCATAGACTTCTTTCATCAGATTATCTAACTGACTTTGCATATTTTCAAGTCGTTTTATTCTATATTGATAAGCTGGGGCATCAAGTCTTTTTAATAATTCCTCTCTTTGCTGATTAGAGACGTTATTTTTCAACAACCTTTTTAATTCATTATAATCATGATCATTTACCATTGTTGAAAGTAATCTTTTTGCTTCTACTTTTGATAATCCATAATCTTTTTTGTATTTTTCAAATATTCCTTCTATTTGTTTTTGAGTATAAACACATGCTTTGTTGTAAATGCTAGAAATATATTCACTGGTTACTTGAGCATCATCTAATATTTCAGTAAGCTTTTCTTCTTGTCGCTTCTTCCAATATTTCTCATTTTTCATATCAGCCTAACCATTTAATTAGCTTTGCTAGGATTTTGTTTAGAATCTTTACTATTGGAAGCATCATCTTTTGTTTCATCATTGTTTTCCCCATCTTGATTGAATGGTGTATCATTTTGAGATTTAAACATTTCTTGTTGAAGTTTAATGTTTTCTTCATTCTCTTGCTTTACTTTTTCAACTTCACTAGTTGCATCTTCAACAAAAGGAAGTTGTTCAATCAATGTTTCAGTTGAAACTTTACCACTTAAATCAGCTATCATTTGAGCAAGTTCATTTAAATTTTTAGGAAGCTTACGAGTAAATGTAATTTTTACATTGTTAGGATTGACAGCAATAGCTTTAAGATTCAAGTAATTACAAAATAATTCAATTCTTCTTTTTAGCCCTTTCTTGTAATACTTTTCTTTTTCACCTGTAATCATTTGTAAGCCAAGCAATTTATATTCCATGGCCACTCCTGAACTGTTACCAACAAAATTTTCATCAGTTAAATTGGGAACATGAGAAAATGTATAGATATCTTCTTTGATTGCTTTTCTTAAAACTTCCATACCGTTTTCATCAAAAGTTCTAGAAATATATTCAGCTCTCGCATCTGCAGGAAGTTCCAATAATCCGTTTTCTTTTAAGATTTTCATTACCTCACTTACTTCTTCAGCATCATCACCCATCAATGATCCATAAACAACAAGCAATGCTTCAACAAATTGTTCTTTGTCATTAACACGATCACTCATTAACTTGTTGTAAGCATCAATCAATGATATTTGTTGTTCAAAATCACCGATACATAATTTGTTATTACGATATTCAATAATTGGAACATTTCCAAAATAATGAGGTACTGGTTCATTAACCATTTGATGTTTTTGACCACTGCACTCAAGTATCATTGTATTAACATAGTTCTTTGTACAAACAGTAGCGCGATAGCAATACTTACTTGTAATTGCATCTTTGTAGCGATAATAATAGACACCAAACAAAAGATTTTGCTCAATCGTATCATCATATACAAGAAATGTATGATCAGCTTCTATATTTCTTAAAGCAATTTCAGTAGTATCTTGTTTGATGTAAACATATTCATAAGCAACACCACAAACACTCATATCATGCGCATTATCACTATCGACATCATCAACATCTGCTCTATCAAAAGCTTCCGTTAATTTATCAATATTTTCCTGTCCCTCATCATCAAAACTCGCATAAGAAATAGGACTGTTCATAAAATAACCAGTAGCGGTATCACTGATATCTTTAGCATGATTACACACAATACGATTGTTTGCTGATGTCTTTAGTTTTTTTCTTCTATGTCTTATATCATGATTTCCTTCATAATATCTTTGATTCTTTTTTATTCTTCCAACTAATGTACGGTGTTTAGTAATCAGCTGTTCTATTTGAATCATATTCAGTTGAGTTTCATCATAAGTTGTACTATCTATTGTGAACATGTACATATGGGTACCTCCTAATTTTCATATCTAGCACGGTTCTTGCCTGCTCTAGCTTTACTTTGGATAATGTCGGCTTCACAACCATATCGTGCAGCATCAATTGTATGGTTATTTTTATCAGGAAACTCACCTTTAAGATTTCCCTCTTTATCTTTTTCAATTTCATAATCATTAAACTCCCTTGAAGCATTTGGACAACGAATTGGATCTATAATAATTTGTTCTAAATCCTGTAACCATTTAATACCATTTTCTACACTGTCCGGTCCTTTCTTTGCTCCAGTTACTTTTAATCCTAGTAACTTAAATTCATTGATAGTACGAGGCTCCGCGCTATCACATGTTACTAATTTATTTAATGGATTTAACCTCTTGATTTTCTTAACCGCTTTAGCATTAGAAAGACGAGTACCATATACTTCTCCAAAAATAAAAAGACGTCTTCGCGTCTTGTCATAATGCATTTTTAAATAAGCTAATGGATCTCCTGCATATCCAAAGTCCAAACCATTTTTTAATTTATCAAAAGTTTGTATTTCTTCACTTGTAATTTCTCTAATTGAAAGATTGGTGAACACTTCACCACCTGTACCAGTAACTTCACCTAAATAATCATGATTATACTTTTCAGGTTTAACTTTCTTCATGTGTTCAGCTTCAATTAGAAACTGTTCTCCAAGCCATTCTTGAGGAGCTTGAAGATAAGTTGTGTGTGAAACTAGTGTATCAGGTCGTTTGATAAGAACTTGTTTATTACACCAGTTTCTTTGAGATTCAGGTGGGTTGAATGAATAAAATACACAATATTCAGGACCACCACGTAAAAGTGATTGATTAATGTTTGTTATCTTATCATAAGATTCAAACTCATCACATTCTTCAAACCACACATACTTGATATATCCTACAAATACTTTTGTTGATTTTAGTTTTTTAGGATTATCAGCACCTTTAAAAATGATAACCTGACCAGTAGGTTTATACGTCATTTGAAGCTTAGAATCAGGAATATCCCAATCATCTTCAGCTTTCAACATGTAAATGGCCCATTTGATTTGCTCATAAACTGAACCTCTCAATGTGTCTTTTACACGTCTAATTACTACCGCATTGCTCATCAGTCCTTTTTGTGCATCTCTCATGATGCCTAAAGGAATTTCAGTACCAATACATGAAGATTTAAGAGAACCTCGGCCACCTTTTAACCAGTAATGCGTATAATCATTGTTTTTAATATGTTTATGTACATCATAGAATGCAGGACCAATAATAGATTTTAAACTAACCTTCATCTATATCATCTACAATTACCGTTTTACCATTTGATGTAATATCAACGTTGTCTTTAAACATACCAAAACGCTTACCAAGTAGTTCAGCAGCTTTAAGTTTTTCTTTTTCATCAGGCTCTTTTTCAACAATTTCCTGACAACCATCACCACACATAGAAAGAACACTAGATAAGCTTTTACCTCGCATAACTGATGTCAGATATTCCATAACTTCTTGGATATCTGCAGTATTTTCATTGTGTATCTCTTCCAGTCGCTTGTTGATGTATTCAGCAATATCTTTCTTTTTCAAAAGCTTATTTGCTCGAACACCTGCAGCGTTATCAGTTTTAATGTTTTTATATATAGCTCTATAGGCACGTGTGCCATTTAGATCCTTTAGATATTCATCACAAAACAGTTTTTGCTTTTCAGTCATAACGACACACCTCCTTTGTAAACTGTTGGTTGCAGGACTAGGATTCAAACCTAGAATACAAGCTTAAGAGACTTGCGTGATATCTTTTCACTATCCTGCCTTGTTTTGGCTAAAAGAAAAAGCAACCGAAGTTGCTTAATCATCTATATCGTATTCTAATAACAATTTTTTTTCAAAATACTTTTTATTGTCTGGATCCAATTGATTATTCAAGTAAAACTTTTCCCCAAGATTGTAGATTTCTTTGTCAATATTAAAAGTAGTATTTTCTAAATTTATAGTTTTATTAAAAATCATATTTAAAGCCGCTATGCCAAGCACAATAACAACTCCGGTTATCGCTGCTATATAAATTTCCCTAGATGCTTTTCCCATTTTTACAACTTCAAAAACCAAATATACTTCCATATAAATTATTGCAGCATATACTAATAACGTTGATCCAAAAAGAATACGCTGCATACGAATATTTTTTCTTTTTTGTTCTCTTAAAGCTCTAATTCTTAAATTTATAAATTGTTTTTTTCCCATAAAAAATGTCTCCTTTTACAAAATTGTACAATATTTTTTTCTTTTTGCATAGTATCACATGCGAAAAATAAATCTATATTAAAATAAAAAGCCCCTGAAACAAGAGCTTTTCAAAATAATACATCTTTAGGGAAAAAAATCAATCGTGAATGAATCAATACAAAGTGTCGGCATCATGGATACCTCTTTCTTTTTAAATCCACATTACTATAATAACACATATTTTATATTCATCACATATCATTACATATCATCTTTACTAGATTTCTAATCGTGTTTGAGAATTAACCAAATCTATCTTTAATTTCATGTTGTTATCAGAAGTCCATGTTTTTAGATAGTTGACTGCATTTTCAAAATCAGTTATCAAACAATCCCTATAGCTTGAAATATTGAAGTATTGCTTAAAATCCCTCCAAATAAAGCTAAAGAGTTGCTTTGAGAGTTCTTTGTATGCAGGAGTATCTTTGCCACCTAACAAAGAAATGATTCTACTTTTGCAAATGCTTTGTAATTTTAATTGTTGTCCATGATCTATCGTTAAAGTATTTTCCAAACCATTGACTTTCATTTCCAACTTATCAACTCTTTGAGCTGTTTCTTCTTGAACTTTGACACTTAAAAGTAAAATTTCTCTATCAGTTTTTGGAATTTTTATTTGTTTTTCCATTTCTTCAAAACGATTAACATATTTAGCAGTAAAGATTACGCCTTTTTCTCCAGTTAACTTGTTTGCTACCATTTCACAACCTTTCTTGGTTAATAAATAACAAGGTTGTTCTTTATTTTGATTATTTACATATGTGCTTGGAACAAAGAAATCTTGACTCCTTAATTTTGAGCCGTCCAATATTTCAATATATTTTCTAATCTTTGATAATAAATTTTTATGTTCCATATCAACCATTTCAGCAACTTCTCTACTGTCGATCGTTTCAATTGCTGATGTGTTCATTAATTGATTATCCATTGTAAGCACGACCTTTCTTTTGCGCTTTTACCCCTTGAGCATAACCCAAGACAAAAGAATCTAACATTGCATCAACTTTACTAATATTTTTTTCATAAAGTGTTCTAATATCTTTCATAGTCATATCATAATTAGGATTAATTTTCCCTCTTGTTTTATCAATTGTTTTTAATGTGTTTAATCTTCCCATTGTTTTTTACCTTCCTTTTCCTCTTTTGATTGAATTTCTAGGCAAACAATGTTAAAATACATTCGCCTAGATGGTTTAATAGAGAGTATTGTTTTAGCGGACAACTCTCTATTTTTTTGTTTCTAAATCTTTTTTAATCAACGTAGTTATATAGCCTTTTATTGTTTGACCATTTTCGGCTGCTCTAACTTTTATTTTCTTATGTAACTCTTCGTCAATCTGAAATAACAAATTTTTCATAAGTGCCCTCCTTTCGTTTACGTTTATTATTGTATATCTATAAATATAATTAGTCAATAATATTTAACACTTTTTATTAACTTATATTTATTTTTATTAATAATCACTATATAATATAAGTGAAGGTGATAAATATGAACGAACAATTACTAGCAAAAAGATTAAAAGAACTTAGAGAATCTATGAATTTAACGCAAAGTCAATTTGGAGATTTAATAAATGTAGCACAAACCACGTTATCCTCATACGAAAATGGTTCAAAAACACCAAATATAGATACTTTGTACAATATCGCAATAAAATGTAACATTTCTATAGATTGGCTCTGTGGGCTTTCTAATATCCAAAAAACAAAAGATTTTACCTCATATTCCGATATTTTTAATTTAATAGTGAATATTTGTAAATCAATTCATATTGATATAGAAGAGTATCATTATTCACAAGATATTTATGATATGTCTTTATTGGCTAAAAATCCTATATTAAACGAATTTCTAATAAAATGGTCAAAGGTAAAATCAATTTACGACGACCAAACGATTGATGAAGAAACTTATGAAATCGTTGTTAAATCATTAATTGATAAATATACTACAGATACTTTAAGATATGATAATTGTGAATTAGATGATATAACATTTTAACTCCCGCTCAAATGAGTAGGAGCTTTTTTATATTTCAATCATTTCTAAGCCCTTTTCATAGTACCTATAGATTTGAGAATAGCTAAAACTCATATAATCAGGAATTTGAGATAAAGGAATGAATTCTAGGAAACGGTATTCTAACACAAATCTTGCTTTTTCATCTTTTATGCCTTTGATACATTCTTCAATACTCTTTAATTCTTTCTCTAATAGTGTTTTTTCTTCGATATAGGAGCATAAAGACTTTTTAGGACTATTTATACTCGGTGTGTATTTTACCGCTTGTATGCCTTGTATTTGATTTTTTACAAATTCTAATCTTTCTTTTTTATCCTTGTAAGATTTTAAATACTCTATTTTTTCTTTAGAATTCATTTCTAAACCTCCTGCTTTTTATTTTTCTTAACTTTTCTTAATCATTCATTAAAACCTATTCCCAATATAATCAAGTAAGCTTGGTTGATCTTTACACATTCTCAAAGAACAACGCTTTTTATCATTGTTGAAGTATTTGCATTTTTGACATTGTTTACGATTTACTGGTTTTGCTACGTCTTGTTTTCTCATTTGGAATCACCTTCATTCACTGGATAACGTTCTAAATCCCAGTCTGCAGGAATTTTGCTCATACATTTGCATACAGGGTCTAGCTCACAGTTTTTGCAGTCATCTTCCCCATGAGAGTAACAGTAATTTTTAAGAACCTGTAATGAGATGTAATCATTGATGTTAGTTGTTTTAATCATTCCAATTCCTCCAATCGAATGTATATACCTGGTATGTCCGCCCAGAACTTTTCAATCAGCTCACTGGCCACTCTTGAATCATTTACATAGAAACCTAACCTTTCCATGATATCCTTCAACGCTTTATTCAAATCATCCGTATCAGGCTTAGTATATTTATACTCCCCATCATAATGTTTACCAGTAGCTGGAAAACACCATCTTACGATTAATCTCAAAGGACCATCAAAAGGCTTATCAGGAATATGTGGTATCAAATGAGCTTTCAGCTTTTCTTTTGCGGTTTTAAGTTCTGGTGGATCATAAAACTTCTTTGTGCCCATGTTCACCTTATGCTGTTGAGCAGTTGTAGTAGGTGGAATCATAGGCATGAAAAATTCTATTTTTCCCATGAACAATATCCTTCTACACAAGTTTTATTATCACAAACGTCACAGTTACCAAAACTACCATCATGTACTATGTAATCTATACCTTGCCATTGTCCAGTTTCTTTGTTGTATTCTATCGGCTTTAACTGTTTACCTCTATTGACTATACGTTCCCAAACAAATTTCATTGTTTCAGGTTGTTTCATTAACCACTTAACAGCCTCGCTTTTTTCAATATCAAATTTTTGATTAGGCAACGTATGATATAAAGGTGGCATATTTTTAGCAATTTCTAAAAAATCTATTTCAATAGATGAGTATCTTTTTTTTAAATTTTTTGGCATATCAGTTCTCCTCCTATCAGTTTCCTGCTCGTCATTGTTAGCGGGTTAGGAGTCGTCGTGCTGCACTTACGCACGACTACTTACCCCGCAATGACATACACGAGTTATTTTCAAGGTGTCACCTGTCACTAAATATATTATTATAAATAATATATTCACTGACACCCTCACTGACACCTATCAGTCAGTCAAATAACATGTTTTTTGACTGATACCTGTCAGTGTCATTTTTGTGTTTTTTGACACCCTAATTTCGAATGACAACACCATTGTCAATTGTAAAATCAGGATGCTCTTTTATACGATTTTTTACCGCATTTTTACTTAATGTAAAGTATTCTTCGAGTGCTTTTACAGTTACTTCACCATCTACTTTCAAAGCTTCATATGCTATTTCTAATGAATTCATTCTTTCCTTCTTTTTATCTTGAGGAGACTTCCTAGCCTCTTTTGCTTTTTGCCATTGAGGTTTAATATCATCAGGATCAATATCTTGAAGTGCTCCATCTTCATCTAATACATGTACTGGATATTCAAAATAAAGATTTACTGGCGGAAACTTTGAGAATTCTCTCAATGTTCCTTCAATTCTCCATGCAGTAATTGATGTAGCTTTTGAACGTGCTTCATTGATAAGATTATCAAGTTCTTTGTAGTAGTCATGGCCAAGCTTACTTTTACAAAAATCAATCATGATAGTTTGTGATAAGACATCATCTTGAGATAGTTCATTTAAAAGTTCAGGTCTATGTTCTTTTAGATAATCAATGCAAACTCTGCAGGCACTCATATTTCTTAACTGTTTGTAATGTGATTCGTTCAATTCCAATTCAATTAAATCTAGTAAAGCATCAGGATCACGTGCAAATACACCTGAACCACTAGCACGGTCCATACTTCTTTTTCCACCTTGAGAACCTTTCGAATGGTGATGGCAGTAGATTACTGATGTGCCTAACTCATTACAAATCTTGTCAAATTGGTTACAGAAATTAGCCATTTGGTCAGCACTGTTTTCATCTCCAGTAATTACTTTGTAAATTGGATCTATGACTACTGCTATATAATCCTTTTTAGAAGCTCTTCTAATCAATTTAGGAGCAAGTTTATCCATAGGAATAGATTTACCCCTTAAATTCCAAATATCGATATTAGACAAAGAATTAGGCTTAATGCCAAGTGCTTTATAAACATCCTTGAATCTATGCAGACATGAGGGCCTATCCAACTCCAAATTGACATACAATATTCTTCCTCGAGCACACTGCCATCCAAACCATTTCGTACCTTCAGCAATAGCAATACACATTTCAATCAATGCAAATGACTTACCTGCTTTACTAGGTCCAGCAATAAGCATTTTATGTCCTTGTCTTAGAATTCCTTCTATTAATGGTGGTGCAAGTTGAGGCATATCATCCCAAAATTCACTCAATGCTTCAGGATCAGGTAAATCATCATTGATGCTTTCAATCCATTCATACCACTCTTCCCAGGAACTTTTACCAATGTTGGTATCAACAAGAAATTGTTTTCTTCCTTTTCTTGTAATTCCTGGCATTCTTGAAAGTCTCGAAGGATTTCTATTTTGAGTATCAACATCTAGTCCATTCTTTTTACAAATGTTATAGAGATAGTCAACACGCTTACGATATTCTTTCATATCTGCAGCTTCGATTTTTACAATCGCATGTAGACTTTTACCACCTGAATGAACTAAACAAGCTATTGGAAGTTCTAATTCTCTCAATACTGCATTTTGTTCTTCGATTGCCATTGAATCACTTTCTACAAGAGCATATTTAAAATCGGTCACATTTTGGTTCTTACAGCCTTTTCCATCCAACGGGTTAAATCGTATCCATGCACCTGCTTCTTCGTTGTAGTCGCCTAAAACTGCACCTATATCACTTTTGCAATTATTCAGCTGTTGTATAAGTTTTCCTGCTGTTCTATCCCAACATCCTTGCGTTGGCAAATATTTCTCATCTTTAAGCCATGTTTTAGTTACATATCCTACATTTTCAGTAGAATCAAAAAGCGTTTCCAGATAAGTAATCAATTCAGCTACTGGATTCCAGTTAAGAGGCTCTTTGACCTCTTTCCCTTCAATCCAATTCTTATCAACTATGACCTGTTCATCTTTATCAATAACATCATTCCAATCAAGTTCATGACCACTTTCTTTTATTGGTGGAACCCACCCCTGATTTTTAGCATACTGAACAATAGTTCCGCCTGTTACACCTGAACTAGTAAAAGACTCCCATTTTCTATAGCATTCATTTTTATGATATCTTTTAGAGTCACGTTGACTCCAGTAATCCCAGTCACTAGCTTTATATCCTTCATATTTGAGTGCCATTCCAACACAACACCACTCTTGGTAGTCAAGCAAAGAAGGATCTATATTATTCAGTATTTCTAATAAATCAGTTGTATACTCCATTGTTAATCTCCTTCTTTATAAGTTGCTGGATCTATTCCATGAGGAACTCTCCATCCTGCAGCAGCTATTCTATTGATTAATTTTCTAGCTGATTCAAATGACCATGTTCCAACTTGTTTAAATCCTTTATTTTCAAGAAGTCTTATTTGTTTAGGTGTTGCTAAGCCTTCTTCTTGTCTTTTATGTAATCTATCAAGTAGCAATGTTGCTTTTCCTGCATTGTCTACACTATCAGGATAGATTCCATATTTTTCTAATGCTTTAATTTGTTTTTCACTTGCTGGTGCCATTTCCCAACCAAATGTAGGAACGTAACTTTGTAGGTCTTGGTCCATAATACTCATTTCAAATTGCAATGGATCAACAAGCTTTCTTTTTCTTTTACGCATTTCAGCAAGCTGTTTAGCAAGTGATTCTTCTCTTTGAGCAACGACATCACTTACAGCTTGTTCTTCAGCTTCTTCTATATCTATAGCTTCAAGTACATCTTCAGGAAGTGCTGAACTTGCCATTGTTTCTAAATTTTGTGTCATTTTCTTGGCCACTTCCTCGTTTTCGCAAATCAAGTTGGCTGGATGACATAATTCATGACGTTCCGTATGCCACAAGAAATCTAGTAGTAATAGGTGGTCCTTGCCTTTGCATAGACGAGTACCACGACCGACCATTTGTGAATAAAGACTTCTCACTTTCGTTGGTCGCAAAACGATAATGCAATCTACTGATGGACAATCCCATCCTTCAGTTAGAAGCATTGAATTACATAAAACATTATATTTATCATTTTCAAAATCTTTTAATACTTCTGCACGATCTTTACTGTCTCCATTGACTTCTGCAGCCTTAAAACCATTAGCATTTAAAATATCTCTAAACTTTTGAGAGGTTTTTACTAAAGGCAAGAAAACAACTGTCTTTCTATCTTTACAATACTTTTTCATTTCTTGAGCTATCTGTTCAAGGTATGGATCTAACGCAGTCCCTATATCACTTACCTTGAAGTCACCAGACTGAACTCCGACCCCGGACAAATCCATCTTTAGCGGTAACGTAAGTGCCTTTATAGGTGTTAGATAACCTTCTTTGATAGCTTTTGGCAATGTGTACTGATAAGCTAGACTTTCAAAGTAGCTTCCTAAATTTTTCATATCTCCTCTATCAGGTGTAGCAGTTACACCTAAAACTTTAGCTGTATCAAAATATTCTAAAACTTTTTGATAGCCACTACTTAAGCAATGATGCGCTTCATCAATAATAATCGTGTCAAAATAATCTTTAGAAAACTGTTCTAAACGTTTTTCTCTTTGCAACGTTTGAACGGAACCGACAACGATCCTGAACCAGCTTCCTAGGCAAGTCTCACTTGCTTTTTCAACAGCACATTTAAGACCTGTAGATTTAGCAATCTTATCATTTGCCTGATCTAACAGTTCTCCTCTATGTGCCATAATAAGAACTCTATCCCCTGATTTAACACAGTCTTTAGCAACTTCCGCAAAGACTATCGTTTTTCCACATCCAGTAGGCAAAACCAAGAGAGTCTTTTGGACTCCCTTTTTCCATTCTTCAAATATCGAATCGTGTGCCTCTTTTTGGTATGGTCTTAATTCCATTAGAATTGTCCTGCACTAAAAGCTGGTTTTTGAGGTGCTTCATCTTTTGGATAGAATTTTTTGATATCATTATATTCATTTCCGTTATAAGTTCTTGTACCGATTTTACATCTTCCAGTTGACCCAGGAACTGATGGCCAGTTCATTCTTAATGGTTCACCTTTTTTCTTTTGGCCGATTCCTCTAAAGAAAGCACTCAATAAACCTTCCACTTTTGAATGAAGGAATAATTTATGTTTAATAATTACTTCTTGCCCATTGTAATCAATAGCAATGTCTACAGTTACTTGATTACAAGCAGGCATTTTTTCTGAACCATTAAATCTTGTTCTTTCCATTCCTTTGACTACAAAATCATAATCATCAGGTGGTAAAATGATAAACTCACCATCATTTTCAATTACATCATTCCATCCTAATTCATGTCCGTTATCAATTCCTCTGTTATCCATTTATATTTCCTCCTAAAATTCTCTTACATTTGTATTAATAAATTCTAAAATTTGTGGCCATGCTCCTATCAATACTCCATTAATAAAGTTTGGATCATAATTTTCAACAGGTGTATCTTCAGGATAATAGCCTTTCATGCTCACTGCTTTTCTGATTTCTTTTTCAGTTACTAAAGCTTGATTCATTAAGTCTTTCAATGCTGTTGGCAATTTACTTTCAACTGCTTGTTGTACTACATTTCCATTTTCAGTTGGCACCGCTTCTTGAATACCACCTTGTTGCAATTCTTTTGCAACTTTGATTTCTTCAACTACTGGTTGTTGTTGAGGAACTGTATTTGTAACGGGTGGAACAGTTACAGCTGGTGTTACATTTGCATTTGTTTGATTATTGAATAAATGAGCAATTGCTGAATAATCAAGTGGCAATTCTTCAGGTAGATCATCTCTATTTTTTGCGTCCCAACACGGATGATGTGTAGTGTACATAACACGTTGGCCACCTTGAGCTTTATGTTTTTTACCTTTATCATCAACTGCCACACTGAATGTTTTGTAGTTGGCAAACAAAACCATATCAGCCCACTCTTTAGTAATTGGAGCAGTTTGTGCTGTTGTCTTTTTACCTAGCTTCAACTCATAACGATCATAAGCTCCCATTTCATTAGGCTGTTCAAATTTACGAATAATTGCATGTGCTGTTAGAACAACATTGATATTGGCCACATCTACTACATCTTGGAGAAGATTTAGAAATCTTCCCCATTCTTCCGCAACATATGTATAGCCAGTACCATATCCAAATTCTTCTACTCCTGATTTACCATGTCTTGAGCAGACAGCTTCTGTACATAATCTTTCGGCCCAGTCAGCTGTGTCAATAACAAGTGTTTTACATGGACGATTGTTAATAACTGATTTAACTTCATCAATTAATATTTGCCAGCTTGTTGGCTTAGGCAATCTTCTTACATTGTATTTTTTAGTAGAACCTTCAGTATCAATAAATACTGGATCAGGAAATTTTGATGCAAATTTTGTTTTTCCAATCCCCTCAGGTCCATAGAAAACAACTTTTTGAGCACCATTGACTACTCCTTCAGTAATTTCAAAATTCATTAGAATTCACCTGCTTTCCATTGTGGTTTACTACTTTCTACTGCTGATTGAACATCTTCTTTAACATATCCATCTTCGATAATAACTGAACATTCATCACCAGTAGAAACTCTTGTAGCAATTGCTTGTAATCCTTCTTGTTCAAGCCATGCATTGAACTCTGTTAAAGTTTTTAGATCCATTTGTTCTAGCTTGTCTAATAAGACAAAACCGCAATCAGGATTTAATTTACGAACAATAGCAGTAGAAACTCTTAATTGGTCACTGCCACTCATACTGTCCCATTTTTTACCTTTATAAGTTAATTCATTATCATCAATACTTAATTCAGGTAGTGGTAAATCTGCATTGTTCAATAGATCATATTTTTGTTTACGAACCTCATCTATTTGAAGTGATAAATTATCATATTGAGCTTTGTAACCTTTAGCTTCTTCTTCAGCTTTTTCTTTATCTAGATTAGCTCTAATTTTGCGATTGACTTCTTCAATTTCGGCCAAGTTCTTTTCTAATTCATCAGTTGATTGGTCTTGTAAATCCAATGCATCTGTCTTGGCCATGCTTAAATCGTAAGTTGCCTTATTCAACTCTTCATTTTTTTGTTGAAACATTTGTTCAAGACGAGCTACTTCATCAGTTAATGTCTTAACTTGATACTCATATTGAGTAACCTTTTCTCTTTTTCTTTGGTTCTCACCATTTTTGGCAAGAATAGCTTGTTGCTGATTAATCAATTCTTGAGGACTGATTATGTCTGCAGGAACTCCTTCATAAAACAATTGTTCTTTAGCAAATTTTGCTTTTTGGTCAGCAATACGTCCTACAGTTAATCTTTCTTGATAAAGCTCATTTTCTTTGTGATTGAATACAGCCAATTGATCTCCAACACCAATGATATTTAGCAATACATTTGCCTTTTCTTTATTGGATTTATTCATAAATGCAGGCAAATTAAGTGCTAACTGTTCAATGAATGAATCCAATAATGTTTGGCCAGCTTTTTTACCTGATGGATCAGTAACTTTTAAGGAACTGTTCTTTCCTTTTCTTTCAACAATGATTCCATTGCTCAATGTAACTTTTAATAAAGGTGGAATTGTTGAACCTTCTCTTGCAGCATTGCTAGGTTTATTTCTATCCCCGCCTAATGCCCAAGCGATACTATCTAATACCGAAGTTTTACCTTGATTGTTATCCCCACCAATGATTGTTAGACCATTTTGTGTTGGGTCTATTTTGACTGCTTTGATTCTTTTAACGTTTTCTAACTCTAATGCATTAATCTTCACTGACATCTTTACTTTCCCCTTTGTCCATTTCTTCAATTTTATTTTCAATAAGCTCTTTTAATGTATTCGTACATTTCTCAAACTCATTTGTTGCTGATTTATAAATATCCTTTACTTTCTTTTCTGAAATACCGTATGCTTCACTTAAGAAATCACTTCCGCTACTTCCTAATCCTGCCTTCATTTCAAGGGCAAGATTGTCATCTTCATCATAGTAAACTGTAGATAGCAATCTGATAATGTTCAATTCAGGCTTTTCTTTAGGCCCAAAAATTAAATCCTTTCCACTGATTTTTGCTACTTCAATATCTTTTGCACCCGCATCTTTAGCAGCTTGAATAATACTTTCTAGAAACTTATCCATTTTTATTTCTCCCTCTTGATGTATATTTCTTTGTACTTGACACCAAAGCTGTTACTTTGATGTTCCACCCATACGTCAATGACATTATTTTTAACTGCTCCTCCACAATCTTCAGCCACGTAAATTTGGCCATCAATCATGATTTCACTTCCATATGGGATTATTTTAGGGTCTACAGCGATTGTATGATTGACTTGAGCTCTAACTCCTGTAGCGGTTAGATCTCCATACTCATCTTCTCCGTACCAATATGCGGTAATTCTAAAGACCCCTAGAGCTTTTCATTTAGAAAGCTCTTCAACTTCTTTTTGTAGTTGGTCCTTTTCAACTGCAATACACTCGTACATTGCTTTGTACTTTGTATATTCTTGAAGCTGACCTTGCATATCATTGAGTTCATCCTTGTACAACTCAATTTGTTTACTTTGTTCTTCATACTTTGCTTCTACTGATTTAGCTTGAGCATAACCAGTTCCTGCAAAGATTAAACTTGCTACACAAGCGCCAAACAATGTAACCTGTGCTTTTTGAGTTAATCTCATATTGCAAATCCTCCTGATTTTATTTATAATTTGGTTGGTTATGTTGTGTGTCCTTTATAAGGGCACTTTTTTCATTTAAAGAATTAAGCAATGCAATAATCAACTCTTCGCTAGGACTTTTATTGAAATGATTCATATAATCCTCAAATGCTTTTCTAGGAATATGTACATTTCTTCTCTTCCCTGAAGCATCAACACTTCCAGGAAATGTACCTTGTTGGATAGCATTGATTATGAACTCCCTGCTTTTGTGAGTTATCTTCATTACTTCTTCAATTGAAATATTGAATTCATCATTCATGATCGTCACCCCTTGTAATAACAATGTAGTATTCTTCACATTCTAGAAGTCCTTTGCCTACTGTCTTTGTAAAGAACTTTGCTTTTAGATCAGTATCTTTAAATGATGTTTGATTCATTTCATTGATAATACGTTTAGCGTACTTACTATCACCATACCAAGGAATTTTTACAGGCTTTCCCATATTTCTTCACCTCCTTTCAAAGCAATGTTCTAACTAAAATAGCTAAACAATCAGCAACAAAACAACATGCAACGATAATCGTTACTAATCCTCTTGTTGATAGTTTCATGTTTTTGTACCTTCCCTTCTTTTTTGAACTAAACGATTTGCTAATTCATACCAGCTTTTTCTATACCAGTTACGATCTCTTGCTAAACAGATACAACCTATAACAAGTAATAAATTAGCTAGAATTGAAATGCTTAATATCCATTCCATAAATTTTCTCCCTTCTACTACTGACCATCAAGGAACCAATCTCTATTACAAAATGAAAACTTCACGTATTGTATTAAAAAAAGAAATTTGTTATTAATTTGGTGTTTCTATGATCATCAACTTTAGGAATCTAATAAAATAGGCTTTGCTAGAGATTGGCTCCTGGATGATCAGTAATTTATTTAATTGTTTTCGACATTCTTCATCTCTTTCTTTATAATTAAGTTATCGGTACGGCAATATCGAAATTTAATTAAAAAGTGAGGTGAAAATAATGAAATTTAACATCCCGAAGGTTGATATTCCAAAACTTGATGTTCCAAACTTTGATAGTTTTCGCTCAACCCCATCAATAGAAATGCCAAAACTTCCTGAAACGAAACCAGCACCTATTGTTCCTAATCAAGAAAAGCAAATAAAATTAATGACTGATATGGTTAATAAGCAATCAGAAATGATTAACCAGCAAACCGAATTAATTAAAAAACAAAACGAATTAATTGCTCTAATACGTGAAGAAGCAATTTCATCATCAAAGCAATCTAGATTAGCAATGTGTTTAACTCTTATTGGTCTAATTACAGGTTTTATCCAAATCATCCCCACATTAGCCTCATGGATAAAAGGATTGCTGTTACTGCTAGAAACGATATCGAAATAGAATTATTTTTAATTGACTTTTCATTAGCGATAACTGTTAACTGTAACTTTGCAATATCTTTCTCAAGTTCTTGAACCCTATTTTCAAGAGCTTTTATTTTTTCTTCCATCCTATGCCCTCCTATTTTTGAATGTGTTCTACATTTTGTAGATTAGATTCTAAAAAAATAATATCATTTATGGAAACATTAAGAATATTTGCTAGTTTATATGCTTCTTCCATAGTAATATTTTGAGGTTTTTCTTCCATTTTTGCATAAGTATTTCTATGACACCCCAATTGATTTGCCATATATTCTTGGGAATACCCTCTAGCTCTTCTAATTTCATCAAGCTTCATTCTTGTACTCATCTTACCGCCTCCTTTCGCTTATCATTCTATCCTACATTTTGTAGATTGTCAATTAAAATATGCAATTTGTAGAATTTTTTTTCTAATTTGCTTTATTTATTCTACAAATTGCATTATAATTATAGCGAAAAGAGGTGTTAATAATATGAAAACACAATTTGGTACAATTGTTAAACAATTGCGTGAAAGAAAAGGTATGGACCAAAAAGAATTAGGTGAAGTTGTTGGTGTCAGCGATAAAACTGTTTCTTCATGGGAAATCAATAGAACTGAACCTAAAATGGGAATTGTTCAACAACTTGCTGACTATTTCGGTGTTTCAACGGATTATCTTATAAAAGGAAACCAAGATGATGTTATATATGAATCAAGTAATATAGGATATACACGTGTTCCCCTCTACGAAGCTATCTGTTGTGGAAATGGCGGATTTGTAGATGAAAATATCATTGACATGATTCCAGTACCTAGCAAGGGATTAAATCCACGTGCTGAATATTTTGCACAATATGCTAAAGGTGAAAGCATGAAGGATGCTGGTATTAATGATGGGGATCTATTAATCTTTGAGAGAACAAGTCAAGTTGATGATGGAGTTATTGGATGTTTTTGTGATGAAGATAATGTGGCCACATGTAAAAAGTACAAAGAACTTAATGGAATCATTATGTTGCAACCAATGAATAGTGAGTTTGAACCTATAGTAGTTGACCCATTAAAAGACAATTTTATGTGTCTTGGTAAATTAAAGAAAGTTATTAAAGATTTTGATTGGGAGGATTAACTTATGGATCTTTCTATCAAAGAAAATAGAATTTTAATGTTCTTCATAACACTATTTACAGGAAGTTTTGGAGTACATTGGTTCATTCAAAAGAATTATAAAAGAGGAATATTTTATTTATTTACATTTGGTGGTTTCTTTGTTTGTTGGTTATATGATATATGTAAATCTTTTTTTGATATTTTCAATGACAAAAAATTCATCAAGCCTAAAGTAGTTCCACCTATTCAACCTATACAACATAACATTGTAAATACCATTCCTAATAAAACTGTTTCAAATTACAATGAGCAAAAACCAATAAAACAAGATTATATAAACTTATATAGGAAAGTTGTTTTTTTGCGTAATTACAATGGCAGTCCAATTAGAGACAACGATAAATACCCACGATATCTTTTTTATGATTTCAAAATAACTAATCCTAGTATTTTTCATAAAAAATTAGTTACTCAGGGATTTTTAGAACCTGGTTCTATAGATGATACATTAAAGAAATTAAGAATTGTTGATTTGAAAGAAATTTTACATTCTTACAAATTACCTGTTTCTGGTAATAAAGATAATTTAATATCAAGATTGAAAGATAATGTGCCAGAAGAAACTCTTAAGTTCTTAATCAATGATAAATCTATTTTAGTTCTAACTGAAAAAGGAAAAAAATTATTAAAAGAAAATCAAGACTTAATAGATTATCATTCTTATGGTCTTCATTGGCAAATACAATTAGATGAATATATTAAAGTAAAAAAATCTTTACCTTTTAAAGGCAGCTTTTTTGATGTAGCATGGGGTATTTTAGATAAGAGAAAACTTGATAATTATTGCGATAAAGAATTTGAAGCTCTAGCATCTACAATGTATTGCATGTCTGAGTTACTTGGAAAAGAAAAGAAATATAAGCAATCTTTACAATTCTTATTAGCTGTATTTTATTTAGATACAAGTGGAGTTTTTTCATTAACTTATGATAGAGAGTTTATAAAATCCAGAGATAAAGAAGAGTTAGAAAAAATGTGTAACATAATATTCACATTTGCTCCAGGAATAATAGAACAAATTATTCACTATCAAAAATACTTTGAACCAGGAATGATTGATGAAGTCTACGCTTTTTATCCTCTTCCATTAAACTATTGCAGTAAACATCTGTTTGAATCAATGATTAACGAATTATATTTCAATGATTTCTTTGATAAAGAAAAATACTTCAATATTTTAAAAAATAGATTTTTAAAATCAATCTAACCATAACTAGCAAAGGAGGAATGAACATGGATAAAAATAACACTAATATATTTTATTGGATAAAAATTCATAAAATATTAACAGTTTGTTTGGCAATTATTGTTTATATAGTAATTCCTATTCTCCCATTTATACAATCACCTATTGGAATTTTTTCAAAAGAAGATGCCACATTATTTTTAAGCTATTATGGAACAATCATAAGTGGAGTTACTGGTGGTGCTTTAACTTTAGGTGGAGTTTGGTGGACTATTAGTGATCAAAAAAACCAAAGAGAAAAAGATTTGGCAATTCAATATAAACCAATTATAAATATAGAATATAACTCATTATATGAAAGTCGATTATTAGATGAAGATAATAATTTTTTTCTTTTCCCTGTAAAAATAATAAACCATGGTCGTGGTGAAGCACTCAATATATCGATAAAATATAATTATGGTGAATCAATGAAATTTAAAATAGATGAGAATTTTCTCACAATTAACAATTTTTTTACATGTGAGATAATTTTTCCAGTAAGAGTATTTGAACCATATCCAATGATTTTTGATGACAACATTTATATAGAACATTTAAAAATTAAACATAATATTTTTATAGAATATTTTGATATTTTCAATAATAAGTATATAGATACATTTTCCATCTACCTTGAAATTTCAGACGATTATAAACATATTATTCAGTATTATATTGAAAAAATAGATTAAAAAACTCCCCTGCTACCAACAGGAGAGTAAGAATAAGGTACTACCAATACCTTAAAAATAAAATGACCTACCAAAGTCCTTTTACGTACTCAATTTTACCACATAGAGCACGTTCAAGGCAAATATAATTGAAAGGACGTGTTTTTATTATGGCTAGAAAAGTCACATATAAGCGTAGACCAAATAATTCAGGAACAGTAGTTAAATTATCAGGAAAGAGAAGAAAGCCCTACTGTGCAAGAATTTTAAGCAATGATAGAGATTTGATTACTGGTAGAAAGAAACAAGTAACCATTGGTACTTTTGAAACTGAACTAGAAGCTTTAAATGCTCTATCTCTTTATCATATGACTTCTAATAGAGAAATAACAAAGAATGAAGCTAAAGAGTTGAATAATGATTTATACAATAAAATACAAGCTAAAAGAGATAACATACCAACATTTAAAGAAATCTTTGATATTTTAAATGAAGAAGAATTTTCTTTACTATCAAAATCAGCAAAAGCTGGATATAATTCATGGATCAAACACTTTAAAAAAATATATAATAGAAAAATAAATGACATTGATTTGCAAGATTTACAATTTATTTTTGATAATGATAAATGCGGTACAGGAACCAAAAACCATATGAAGGTACTTTGTATCAAGATTTTCAAATACGCAGTCATTCATCAATATATTAATCGTGATGATGATTATACTGAGTTTATTAATTGTGGTAAGAATGAAGAAAGTAAAAAGCATTATGCCTTCTCATATGATGAAATTAAGCGTTTGAAAGAAGAAAATACCGACATGGCTAAAATTATACTCATTTATATTTTTAGTGGCCTACGAGCAAATGAATTACTTAATATCAATAGAAAAGACATTCATATTGATGAAGTTTGTAATGATGATGGTGTTGAAAGAAAAGTATCTTATTTCTTTACCGGCTTAAAAACAGATGCAGGAAGAAACAGAGTTGTTCCAATCCATGATTTTATTAAACCTTTTGTAATTGAATTGCTGCTAAAGAAAAGAAAAAGAATTATTGATAATACATATAGTATTTTTAAAGATGCTAGTTTCAATCCATATATGAAAGAATTAAACATGAATCATACCATGCATGATACAAGAGTTACATTTACTACTTTATGTCAATTAAATAATGTTGATGTTTTTAGTAGAAAAAGAATTCTTGGCCACAAAATGAAAGATATTACTTTTGATACTTATACTGATACGATCATCAATAAATTATTCGTAGAAATAAATAAAATCAAGGTGTGATTTCTGTTACTAATTTGTTACTAATTAGGTACATTTAGTAACATTTAATCGCTCAAACCCCTTGATTTTACATCATTTTTTATTCTATTTTTTTCAAATTTTGAAAAAATGTAAAAAGTAGCATTTGCTACTTTTCATACATCTTTGGTTTATATAACGCTCTATTTTCTAATGAGAATACACGTTTTGTAAATTTTCCATATTCAACGGTTTCTAAAGCTTTATCCATCATCGCCATACGAGCATCTATATTATCAATTAAATATAAAATCTCTGCTTCTTTGATTTGCGGAAGAACAGGTGAACCATATTCATTTTTTCCATGATGTGCTAAAATCATATGTTGTAATAAAGTTACTTCTTCTCCTTCAATATGAAGTTTATCAGCAGTTTCTTTAATCATTGCATTTGAAATAGAAATATGACCTAATAGTTTTCCTTCTAACGTATATTCTGGAACAACAGGACCACTTAATTCAATTGTTTTTCCTAAATCATGTAATGTGATTCCAGAATATAATAGATCTTTATTAAGCGTTGGATATAAAGTGCAAAATGATTCTGCAACTTTTAACATTCCATACGTATGATAAGCCAATCCTGAAACATATTCATGATGATTTTTGCTAGCTGCTGGATAATAAGATAATTTTTCAATATTTTCTTCAAATAATGTTTTTACTAATTGATGTAATTTTAAATTATCTATTTGATCAATAAACTTTTTAATTTCATTGATCATAAATTGACTATCCAATGGTGCTTGTTTTAAAAATTTAATACGTTCTTTATCATCTTGTGACGCTAAATGAATCTTTACAATCTTCATCTGTCTATCTTCATTATATTTTATAACATCACCTTTTATTTGAACAACTGAACCTTTTACTAAAGTTTGTACTTGTTCTTCACTAGCATTCCATAACTTAGCATCAATAGATCCTGTATCATCTTGTAATGTCATAGATAAATACGTTGAGCGATGTGCTCCATTGGTTTTTCCTGATACAACATGATTAATTAATGCTTCAATTAAAACACCATCATCACCAGGTTTTAAACTTGCTATTTTATTCATCATTATTCTCCTTAACTTCTAGAATATTCTTAATATCTTCGTAATTATATCCTTTTTTTAACAATGTATCAATTATTTTGTTTCTTAAATCTTTTCCTTCTAATTTTTTTTCATAGCGATGAGATGCTTTTAAATAGTCTTTTTCCAAAGCTAATTTTTCTTTCTCTAAATCATATTCAAAATCATACTCTGCCATTGCTTTATCAATAACATCATTCGTAAATCCCTTTAAAAATAATTTTTCTTTAATTTTTCTTTGAATGTTACGATAAGAAATCGTGTTGTTCCTTTGGTAATAATTATTGATTAAAAGCATCGCTGCTTGATATTCTTCATCATCATCAAGTTCTTCTAAACATGTATCTATTATCTCAGTATCAACACCATAATTTCTTAAATTATAAATTGCTTTGTTATGTCCTATTCCCAAACGTGTACATCTTTTAAAATAATTCATTGCGTACATTTTATCATTAATTAAATTTTTTTCTGATAAAAGTTGAATAGTAGTATCAAGTTGAGCATCATCATAATCTCCAGAATCCATTAATTTCTTTCTCATTTGTTGTTCAGTATAATCTTTAATAGATAAATACTTCAAGGCTTTGTTATATGCCCTACTGATTTGTTCGTGATCTTTAAGTGTATTAAACTGGTTTCTATCAATTGTTTTCCCTCGATACAGTTTATATTGATCTATTACTTTATCTGATAATTCTAATGTTACAGCACTTTCATTTTCATCATAAGTAAATGAAACCTCATTTTTATTATTCTTTATGGGAAATATCGAAACAATTGTATAAGTATATTCTTTAATAAGAATGGCTTGCTTATAAACTTCTAATACTTTCTTAGCAAATGTTTCTCCACTATACTCATTTGCTTTTTTTAATGCATTTTCTTTTAAAACATCTAAATCCATTTCCATAGCATCTAATATAAGTTTTGGTAATTCATCTTCATTTTTAAAGAAAAAGCCATTTTTTCCATCATCAATAACATCTTCAAGTTGATCATCATAACGAGCAATAACAGGAATAGAAGACGCCATTGCTTCAATATAAGTCAATCCCTGTGTTTCAGATAAAGATGCTGAAATAAACATATTAGAAATATGGTAATGTGCTGGAACCATTTCACCACTTTGAGGCCCTGTAAAAATAACATATGATTCAATATGATCATTTTTTACATATTCTTTTAACTCTTCTAATTGTGGTCCACCCCCAACAATTAAAAAACGAATATTATCATTAATAGCGACAACTTTTTTTAAAGCATCTATGATAACCGTAATGCTTTTTTCAGGAGCAATTCTTCCCAAAAATGTAAGAACAAAATGATTTTGTAAATGATATTTTTCTATTAAACTTTGACATAATTCTTTGTTTTTATTATTAACTGAAAAACGTTCAAGTTCTAATCCCGTAGGAATCGTATAAATATTTTTTTGTTTTAAACCATAATGGATTAAAGCATCTTTTGTTTTATTTGAAGGAACAATTAATCCTTGACAACTATTTCCATAAAATTTACTAATTTTTGTAATTACTTTTTTGACGACAGTATCTACTGTTTCAGAATTGATTGGATTAATATAATGTGAATAATCTGTCCACATAGTATGATACGTATAAACAACAGGAATATCTAAATATTCTGCAGCAATTCTTCCAAAAATACCAATACCAAATTCTGTTTGAACATGAATGACCTCTGGATTAAATCTTTTAATTTCTTTCATACCCTTAAAAGAAAAAATATTACATGCCCTGTAGCCATAAAGAGCTTGTATTTCTAATCCTGGCACTCTTAAAACTTGATCATCTAGGCTTTCATCATAAGTTGTATCACTTGGAAGTTCACTTGTTACAACTAAAACATCATGTCCTAAATTTACAAGTTTATTTCGTAAAATATTCGTTGATGTAGCAACACCATTAATATCAGGTATGTATGTATCTGAAAAAAGTGCTATTTTCATAAAGACCTCCTATTTTTTAAAATCATCAAATTCAATTTCTTCTATATCTTCTATAACAATTGTTTGATTATTTTCTGTAATTTCTTTTTTATCATTTTTTGTTGCAAAATTAAGTTCTCTACTAAATGACATTGTAAGACCTCCAAGAATAAGACCAGCATAATAAGTAGCAAATCTCCAAACAAGTAAAGTTGCTGATGTAGCTCCTTTTAAAAAGTAACGAAGTAAAATATAAAACGAACCTTCACTACCCCCACTTGCTCCTGGTAATGGTACAAAATCTGAAATCAAATAAACAAAAGCAGTAATTCCAATTAAATCAAAGAAATGTCTCCAAGAAAGAGGAACATTCATTGCAAGAGAACAAAAAAATGGAATACTATAAAGAATTGTCAATTTTAATACATTTAATCCTATTGATTTAAGTAATATTGGTTTGTTTTTTTGTAATAAATTAAGTTCGATTCTAAAGTTTTCTAATTTTCTTTCAATTTGAGAACTTACCTCTTCATAGCTTTTCACTATATGTAATTTTGCTAATACTTTAACAACATTATTACTTAAAAAATTTTGAAGTTTTTCAGACTTAGCTCCTAAAAACAAAGTAGAAATAACCACTAAATTAATAATAAATCCAACAAATGCTAGTGAAAAAAAGCCAGAATACAATTTACTAAAATAAACAAATTTTAAAAGCATAATGATAGATGTATACACAACCAATACACTTTGATAGACAATAAAAATCATTAATAAAATACTAGATGAATAAGTTGCTTTGATTCCTTGTTTATTAAAAGCATATACTTGATAAAATTGTCCACCAGAGGCCATTGGCGTGATTCCATTAAAGAAAATACCGGCCATTGCATTTACGATTCCTTGTTTTAAGGTATAATCTTTTTTATATACTTTAGCAAAAAGTGTCAAATTCATTGCATTGATTAAATAAAAAATACACATTAAAATGGCAACAACCAATAGCCACCCTAAATGACAATGTTTTAACGATTTAATCGTTCCTTCTAATTGATTACCAATTGAAAAATAAATTGATAATCCACCAACTATTAGAATAATAGCTACATTTAGTATGTATTTTTTTATATTTTTTTTATCCATAATATTATCCTCTAAAGAGATTCAACTTTTTCATATACCTCTTTTAATTGTTTTCCTATTAGCAATAAATCTCTTTCTTTAGCAACTTTATAACCTTCTTCTATTGTCGAAGGTAATTCGTGATTAATAATTTTATTAATATAATCAATAAAGTCTTGATTTGTTTTCCCCTTATAACAATTAACTCGATCTTGCATCCATGGATCAAAAGCAGGAATATCCCTTAATAATATTTGTGTTTTGCAAGCTAAAGCTTCTAAAACAACAATTCCTTCTGTTTCTTCACGTGATGGAAAGAAAAAAACATCTGCTCTACCATAAGCACCTTTAATAATATCTCCACTAACATATCCTGGTAATATTAAATTTTCTGGTAATTCTTTGAGTAATTTTTTTATCTTAGATGTTGGGTTGGATAATCTAACATCTCCAAACCACATAAATTTTACACGAGGCATTTCTCTTGCAACTTCTACAAAAGTATCAAATCCTTTTCTTTCAAAAAGCCATCCTACAGATATAACAAGTTTATCCTCTTCAGAAATATGAAACTGTTGCGTAAACTCATTAATTTGTTTAGATGTTGGATTAAACTGTGCAACATCTACACCATTAGAAATCGGATATATTTCCTTATTTAAATCATATGACTCTAATAAGCTTTTAGAATATGGTGTTGGTGTAATAATAACATCAGCTGAATTATAAAGATACACAAGCCATTTTTTATAAAGACCAGCAAAGGAATTAGAAAACATAAAAGAATTTTTAAAATCTTCTTCTGTACTATGTGCATGATAAATAATCTTCTTATTATTTTCTCTTGCCTGTTTAATCATTGAAATACTATCAGGATAGATTGTATTAATGTGTAAAATATCATAATCCAAATCGTTTTTATCAGTCGTAAATTCAATATTATTTAATGTTAAAGCTTTCTTTTGGTGGTAAAACGCACGACCTATTCCAGACTTCTTAATAGCATTTTCCATTCCAAAATATAATTTAATTTTCATATAAAACATCACCCAATCTATTATAACATATTTTTATTTTTGAAACTATATAATCAAGAATTTTACCCTATTAGCTAGCTACAAAAAAACAATAAAATAATAGCATTCAAATTTGAACTTATGATTAACAGCATGTAAAAACATAAAAAAAAGAAGGAACTGGCAACGAGCTATTTTCGCACAATGTACTATCTTCGCC
>ERZ838225.1043-NODE-1043-length-28297-cov-3.437823_pt1 | contig 28297 bp, 20 predicted proteins | sample MGYA00519684_ERZ838225 | MGnify/ENA primary metagenome ERZ838225 (study PRJEB31850, sample SAMEA3708829) | human gut metagenome | biome: human gut; feature: human-associated habitat; material: faeces | place: China | collected 2014 ...
TGATAAACAGCGTTTTATATTTTCAAATATGGCATTACTGAAAATTACCATCTCTTGAAATCTTAGGCTACTTGGGGAGTAGCCTAAAAGGTGCGAGAACGGTTATCACCCGGTTGTAGAGACGGGGCACGCCCCGTCTCCCACTGTCTGATAGTAGCTTTAAGTTACCATTTGGAGGGGATGAGACGGGGCATGCCCCGTCTCTACAGGAATACACACAGGTTATAAGGCATGGTGGAATGATACCGGGAACAAGAGGTCATTTCACCCGCATCACCATGTCTATACGTCTAGGATAAAACAGGAAAATCAAAAAATAGAGAGGATCAAACGCCTACAATGAGTAAACAAGCGCATTTGTTTGCTTGTTTTTAGTTATTTTTTACTACATTTGCGCCGTGAAAGAATACGCTACTCCCCAAGTAGCCTACTCCCTTTACCCTACTTTCGGTACATGATTGTACACACTCTCAAAACAAATTTTATTCACCGCAGACATCTTTTCCAACGAGAAACTTTTCAAATAGATTTGCGTAGTCTTGATCGATTTATGGCCCAATAGTTCGCTGATCATCTCAATCGGGACATCCTGTTCCTTCAAAATCATCGCAAAAGAATGACGGATCGAATATGAGGTGATCGGGATAGACACACCGCAGGCTCTCGCCAACCTCTTCAAATTCCGGTTAAAATGGGCCAAAGCGGAAGTGTACTCCTTGTAGGCTTCTTTTCCCACTTTTATCCCTTTCAAGAAAGGAAACAAATAGGGTGAGTCCTTACCTACATCACTTGACAGTTCCCTCAGCGACTCCCATGCGGTAGATTGTACCTCTATAAGCATCGGAGTACCCGTTTTCTGGCGTTTATATTCCAAAACCCCACCCCGGACATTCTCCTTTTTCAGATGAGCGAAATCCACGAATGCCATACCGCAAAACTGGAACATCAGGCACAATGCCTGCCGTGTTTTTCTCAGTTCCGGATCATCTAATGAGGCCGTCATCAGAGAACGTAATAAATCCTGTGGTAACGCCTTTTTGCGTTTGCTCTCTATACCCGTGAAAACTCCCTTAAATAAATAAGGGATATAGGGGGCCAACCCTTCCTCCACCGCCATGTTGTACACACAACGGATCCGACGCATATAGGTCGACACCGTGTTCCATGTACATCCTTTATTCAACAAAAAGGCCTGATAACGCCGAAGGTTCTCCTTATTGACATAGATATAGGGAATTACCTCCAACCCACAAAACCGCATGAATGAGTTCAATGCATCCTGATAGCTCTTCGCCGTGGAATAACGCCCATCCACACGCAATTTATAGATATACAACCTCATCCCTTCTACTAAATCCTTTTTCTCCATACTATCGCTATTTTTTCGTGATAAAACTTAGCAAATGTAATACAGATCCGGGAGGTTGAGCATATACAAAAAAAGGCGAACCAACCGGTCCGCCTTTATAAAATCTCCATTTCTAGATTATTTCAGTCCTCTATTCTTCAGCAACGGATCCGTACCCGGTTCCTTGCCACGGAAATTCTTGTACATATCCATAGCGTCGTCGATACCGCCCGGGGTCAAGACATATTTACGGAATTTATCGGCACATTCTTGATTAAAGATGTCGCCGGTTTCCTTGAATGCCTCGAAAGCGTCGCAATCCAATACCTCAGCCCAGATGTAGCTATAATAGCCGGCGGTGTAGCCGCCACCCATCGTATGGTTGAAGTAAGTCGTACGGTAACGGGAAGGGATTTGTTTCAGCAAACCACGACGGCCTAACGTCTGTTGCTCGAAATCCATCACGTTCAAGTTGGCCGGAACATTATTCGTCTGGTCAACGAACTTGATCACCTTCTTATCCGCAGCGTCACCACTGATCGCATGGAAATCCATATCCAGATAAGAAGCCGCCAGATACTCCGTCGTAGCGAAACCTTGTCCGTACTTACCGCTCTTATCCAACTTCTCGATCAACTCGGCCGGGATCACCTCGCCGGTCTGATAATGCTTAGCGTACACCTTCAATACTTCCGGCTCGAATACCCAATGCTCCATAACCTGTGAAGGCAACTCCACGAAATCACGAGGAACACCGGAAACACCGGAGTAATGCACGTCACGGAACAAGCCGTGCAAACCATGACCGAACTCATGGAACAATGTATTCGCCTCATCAGCGCTCAACAACGCAGGTTGTCCCGGAGCGGGCTGGCTAAAGTTACAAACGATCGTTACGACCGGAGCCACACGCTTGCCATCCTTATAAGCCTGCGGACGATAAGAACCACACCACGCACCACCACGCTTGCTGGCACGAGGGAAGAAATCGAAATAAATAACGCCCAAATGAGAGCCATCCTTATCCTTGCACTCAAAAGCCTGCGCTTCCGGATAAGGCAACGGAATATTACGGATCGGGGTGAACGTGATACCATATAACTTATTAGCTACATAGAAAGCACCCTCACGAACATTATCCAACTTCAAGTAAGGACGAACCTCATTCTCATCCAAATTGAATTTAGCCTTCTTGGCCTTCTCGAAATAATAACGCCAATCCCAGCCCTCGGCCTCGAAATTGCCGCCTTCTTTCTTGATCTCGGCGTTTATATCGGCCAATTCCTCTTTCGCTTTCGCCAAAGCAGGCTTCCAAACCTCGTCTAGCAATTGATAGACCTTATCCGAGCTTTTCGCCATACGATCCTCCAACACGAAAGAAGCGTAATCATCATAGCCCATCAACTTCGCTTTCGCCAAACGAGCGGCAACCAAATCACGAACCACTTCCTTGTTATCGTTCTCATTATTATTATTACCACGGTTGATATAAGCGTTGAACATCTTCTCACGCAACTCACGTTTATCGGAATATTGCAAGAACGGCATCACGCTCGGGTTCTGCAAGGTAAATACCCATTTGCCTTCCATCCCGGCATCCTTAGCCGCTTGAGCGGCGTTAGCGATCAAGGTCTCGGGCAGACCGGAAAGATCCTCCTGCTTGTCGATCACCAATTTGAAAGCGTTCGTCTCTTTCAGCATATTCTGTCCGAAAGTAAGCTGTAACATGGAGATCTTGCTATTCAACTCACGCAATTTAGCCTGATCCTCAGCGGAAAGATTAGCGCCACCCCTGACGAAGTCCTTATAAGTCTCCTCCAATAACTTCATTTGCTCCTTATCGAGACCCAACTCATCCTTCTTATCATATACCGCCTTCACACGAGCGAATAATTTCGGATTCAAGTTGATATCATCACTATATTTTGACAATAGCGGCGACATCTCACGGCTTAACGCCTGCATCTCATCATTCGTATTCACGCTATTCTGTCCACCGAAAACAATCTGGACCTTCCGAAGCAACGCACCCTGCTCATCCAAAGCGACAATCGTATTCTCGAACGTCGGCTCCTCCGGGTTATTCACGATCGCCTCGATCTCCTTGCGTCCCTCTTCCATACCTTGCAATAGGGCCGGTTTGTAGTGCTCGAACTTGATTTGATCAAAAGGTGGAACTCCAAACGGGGTGGTATATTCCGCAAAGAACGGGTTCTCACCCTCCACGGTCTTCTTTTCGGAAGTACCGCAGGCAGTAAGCATAACGGCTAATCCTGCTGCCATAATTAATTGTTTCATCTTTACTGATTTTTTGATTTATGAGTTATGAATTATTCTAATTATTCTTCTCATTTTAGCCCTCTGTTCTCCAACAACGGATCGATACTTGGTTGTTTACCACGGAAATTCACGTACATGTCCATAGCGTCGTCGATGCCGCCCGGGGTCAGTACGTATTTACGGAATTTAGAGGCAACCTCCGGGTTGAAGATATCACCCGTCTCCTTATAAGCTTGGAAAGCGTCGCAATCCAACACTTCCGCCCAGATATAGCTATAATAACCGGCGGTATATCCACCTTCCATCGTATGTCCGAAATAAGTGGAGCGGTAGCGAGACGGAATCTGACGGATCAGACCACGATCGCCCAAGACCTTCGCCTCAAATTTCTCGATATCCAAATCGGCAGGGATCTCTTTCAATACATGATAATCCATATCCAGATAAGAGGCGGCCAGATACTCCGTCGTAGCGAAGCCTTGTCCATACTTGCCACTCTTAATCATCTTGTCTACAAGGGCTTGCGGTATTACCTCGCCGGTCTGGTAATGTTTAGCGTACACTTTCAATACCTCCGGCTCAACGGCCCAATGCTCATCGACTTGCGAAGGTAGCTCCACAAAGTCACGAGGCACGTCGGACACGCCATAATAATGAACGTCGCAGAATAAACCGTGCAAGGCATGACCGAACTCATGGAATACGGTCTCAGTCTCGTCGGCTGTCAAAAGCGCCGGTTGTCCCTCCGCCGGTTTACTGAAATTAAATACGGTAGTAACCACCGGGGCTACCCGTTTCCCATCTTTATACGTTTGTGAACGGTAACCGCCGCACCATGCGCCACCTCCTTTGCCCGGGCGGGTAAAGAAATCCATATACAGCACGCCCAGATGCGTACCATCTTTATCCTTGCACTCGAAAGCGAGAGCGTCGGGGTCCGGTTTCGGGATGTCCTTGATCTCGGTAAACGTGATACCGTATAATTTATTGGCTACATAGAAGATGCCCTCACGTACATGTCCCAACTCAAAATAAGGACGCATCTCGTTCTCGTCCAAGTTATATTTCGCTTTCTTGGCTTTCTCGAAATAATAACGCCAGTCCCAGCCCTCGGCCTCGTAATTACCACCTTCCTTCTTGATCTCGGCGTTGATATCGGCCAATTCCTCTTTCGCTTTCGCCAAGGCAGACGGCCAGATTTTATCGAGCAAGTCGTACACGTTCTTCTCGTTCTTCGCCATATTCTCTTCCAATACGAAAGCGGCATAATCCTCATATCCCATCAATCGGGCTTTCTCCAGACGAGCGGTAACCAGCTGCTTAACGACCTCCTTATTATCATTCTCATTATTATTGTTGCCACGATTTGTATATGCCTTGAAGATCTTCTCACGCAAATCACGCTTATCGGCGTATTGAAGGAAAGGCATCACGCTCGGATTATGGAGGGTAAACACCCACTTACCATCCAGACCATTCTCTTGGGCCGTTTGCGCCGCCTTGACGATCACGTCTTCCGGCAGACCGGATAAATCCTCTTTATTATCGATCACTAATTGGAAAGCGTTGGTCTCTTTCAGGGTATTCTGTCCGAAAGTAAGTTGGAGCATGGATATCTTCTCGTTCAGCTCACGCAACTTCGCCTGCTTATCCTCCGGCAGATTGGCTCCTCCCCGGACAAAGCTTTTATAGGTTTCCTCCAACAGCTTCTTCTGTTCCTTATCCAGATGGAAGCTCGCCTGATTCTCATATACGGATTTCACCCGGGCGAAAAGCTTGGGATTTAAGCTGATATCATCCGAATGTTTGGATAAAAGGGGATAAAGCTCACGTTCGAGCTCTTGGATCTCGTCCGTGGTATTCACACTGGATTGGCCACCGAAAGCATACATTACTTTAGTAAGCAACTCGCCACTTTGGTCTAAGGCCACGATCGTATTCTCGAATGTCGGCGCATCCGGATTTGCCACGATCGCCTCGATCTCCTTCGACTGCTCTTCCATGCCTTTCAAAAGAGCCGGCTTGTAATGAGCCACCTCTATTTGGTCAAACGGAGGCACCCCGAACGGTGTCGTATACTCCGCAAAAAACGGATTGGGTGTAGCGCCTTCCGCTACATCGCTTTTCTTTGAGGAGGAACAAGCTCCCAAAATAACCGCTAAACCTGCGGCCATAAGCGTTTTATTCATGCCATTGTTATATTAGAATTACAATGGACAAAGATAACGAAGTTTTGCGTTACAATTCTATTTCAAATTGTTATTATTTAGAATCCGGAAAAAGATTTTCACAATTCACACAAAAAAGATCCCCAAAGGGAGATCTTCCCTTCGGGGACCCAATATGCTTTCATTCAATGTTCAATCGAATCGCTCTCTATACCGTCCTCGATATTTTCATTTTCGATCGTTTCTTGTAAATCTTGAATGTCATTAGACGTGTAATCATCCGACAATACCGAATTGGTAGACATGGTCTCATCGTGAAGATCATCGCTCTCATCCCATAACGTTTTCATTATATTCTCTGGCATATCTCTTATATTTTAAAGTTATATGCCTATTCAACAACCTCGACAAAGAAATTGTTGTTCCAATAAAAATAGTTCACTAATTTTAGCGAGATTAACGCAAGAAATAATATGAATCGAATTTGTAGTCTTTTTGGTATTCAGTATCCCATCATACAGGCGGGAATGGTTTGGTGTAGTGGTTGGCGGCTAGCTTCAGCGGTTAGTAACGCCGGTGGATTAGGATTGATCGGGGCAGGCTCCATGCACCCGGAAGTGCTCCGGGAACATATCCGTAAATGCGAGGCGGCGACCGACAAGCCTTTTGGCGTGAATGTCCCGCTGATGTACCCGGAAATCGATACCTTGATGCGGATATTGGTGGAGGAAAAAGTGAAGATCGTATTTACCTCCGCCGGTAACCCGAAAACATGGACAAAGTATTTGAAGGATCATGACATGACGGTCGTTCACGTGGTAAGCAGCTCTAAATTCGCCACGAAATGCGAGGAGGCCGGAGTGGATGCCATCGTTGCCGAAGGCTTCGAGGCAGGCGGGCACAACGGACGGGAGGAAACAACTACGATCTGCCTGATCCCCGCTGTCCGGAAAGCGACCTCCCTCCCCCTTTTGGCGGCAGGAGGTATCGGAAACGGTCAAGCGATGCTAGCGGCACTCGCACTAGGGGCCGACGGCGTACAGATAGGCACTCGTTTCGCCCTAACCAAAGAAAGCTCGGCACACGAGAATTTCAAGAAACTATGCTTGAATCTTAAGGAAGGCGATACGAAGTTATTATTAAAGAAACTGTCTCCTACCCGTCTGGTAAAAGGAGATTTCGCTACGGCAGTGGAAGAAGCGGAAGCCCGGGGAGCGTCCGTGGAAGAATTACGTGAGTTATTGGGCAAAGGACGTGCCAAGAAAGGAATCTTTGAGGGCGACCTAAAGGAAGGCGAGTTAGAGATCGGACAGGTAGCGTCTTTATTCTGGGAGGAATTATCCGTGGAAGAGGTGATGAAAGAATTGATCCGGGACTTTAAGCTATCCTTAGAGAACGTAAAAACACAGTTGTGTTCGTGAGAAAACACAACTGTATCTGTGGATAAACACAACTGTGTTCAAGAGAAAACACAGTTGTGTTCCTTATCATAATCGATACTTATACAATTGCGCCATGACCTTTTGGTATTGGTTTTGCAATTGCAGGTAGTTTTGCACGCTTTGGTAATAGGTCGTCACATCCACGAAATACTCGATCATAGAGATTTGCCCGGCCTGTATAGCCTTGTTCAACAAGACCAAGCTATTCTGCCTTTTCAGCACATCCTTATATTCATCGATAGATTTCTTTAAGGAGACAGACTGGTCATATAGCTGCCTCAACCCATTCTCTACCGTGAAAGAAGCGCTCTCCAACTGCATCTCCGTATAGCGGGCCTGAGCCTTCGCCTGTTTCACGTTATTACGGTTCGAGAACAACGGGATGGTGATTCCTACCAAGAAACCATTGAAACGCTCTCCACCCGAGGCGGGATTCATACGATACCCTAACTCAAAGCCGGGCAGACCTTTCGCCTTATTCACGCTCACCTGCCGAAGGGCTGTCGTCTGGTCGCTACGCAAAGTCTGTAATTGCGGATCGGATTGTATCGCCTCCGTTCTCAGCTCATCAAAGGAAAGCACCTCCCCATCCGGCAAGGCGTAAACCGTATCCGTAAACTCGATAGCGATACCGCCATTCAAGGTAGCCAGCTCCTGCAGCTTGGCAATACGGGAAGTCTCGTTCATCCGGGCCTCTGTCCGGGCGTTCAATAATTCCAGATCGATCTTGTTTGTCTCAAGGATATTCGCATCTCCTTTCTCCAAACGAGTCGCATAAAAAGCGGAAAGTTGCTCGGCGTTCCTAAGACGGGTATCCAATAGGTTCTTCTGCTGGTTCAACAGCACCAAATCTAGGCAAACCTCTTTCACCTGCAACAAGATTTGCTGACGAAAAGCCATCCCTTGACGATCCAAACCCGCGGATTTCGCCTTCGTCAGCTTATGCTTCCGGACATATACGGACGGGAAATCAAAGCTTTGGGAAGCCACGAACTCGCCCGTGAATCCCATCCCTTCTTTATTCCCCCAGAAATGCGAATAAGAGACCGAAGGGTCTGGCAAATTATTATCCAACTTCGCCTCCAGCTTCTGCGACTGGACCAACTGGCTGTTCGCCTGTAAATCCTTATTGTTCGCCTCCACGCTCCGGAGCACGTCCTCTATAGAAGTCTGGGCGGAAAGGCCGCCTGTCAATACAGACAAGGCGGCGACTATAATATATGATTTCATAAAACTTATTCTTTATTCTTGTTCATTATCAGATAAACAATCGGGATGATGAATCCGTTTAAGAACGTAGAGGTTAATAAACCACCCAAGATCACCGTCGCCATCGGGCTTTGGATCTCATTTCCGGGAAGATCGCCATTCAACGCCAATGGAATCAACGCCAAGGCGGAACTCAACGCCGTCATCAAGATCGGGTTCAAACGGTCTAGGGAACCTTGTATCACGGACTCACGCAATCCCATTCCCTCTCCACGCAAATGCGTATAGTGGCTGATCAGCAGCATACCGTTTCGGGTAGCGATACCAAACAAGGAAATGAAACCGATAATCGCCGGGATACTGATCTCGCCGGAAGTAAGCCATAGGATAATCACGCCACCGATCAACGCCAACGGCAGGTTCAACAAGATCACGCCGCTCTCCTTCACGTTCTTGAACTCATTGTATAGTAACATGAAAATCACCAATAATGACATAAGAGACGTCAATAACAACGTGCGGCTAGCTGCCTCCTCGCTCTCGAATTGGCCGCCATACTCGATATGATACCCCTCCGGAAGCTTGATGCTCTCATCCACTTTGTTACGAATATCATTCACGACACCCCGCAAGTCACGTTCCGATACATTGGCACTAATCACGATCTTACGTTGCACATTCTCACGATTGATCGTATTCGGACCAGTCACCGAACGGATATCGGCCACGTAGCTTAGCGGCACTTTCTGTCCGGCGGCATCGATCATCAGATTGCTAATATCATCTATCGTCGCACGGCTAGCGTCGGAGGTCTTCACGGTCAAGTCGAAACTCTTGCCATCATCGTACACCTGACTTACGGCCTCTCCTCCCAACATCACATTGATATATTCCTCGAACTCCGGCAGGGGAATGCCATATTTAGCCAACAACTCACGTTTCGGGGTGATTGTCAACTGCGGGCGCTCGATCTGCTGCTCTACCTTCAAGTCCACCAGACCCGGGATCGTTTGGATAGCGGCCTTGATCTGGTTACCGACCGTAAACATCAGGTTCAAGTCCGTACCAAACAGTTTGATAGCGATATTCGCCTCCGTACCGGAAAGCATAGCGTCGATACGATGGGAAATAGGTTGCCCGATCTCTATATTAGCGCCGCTGATCGTAGATAACTTCTTGCGGACATCATTCATCACCTCATCCCGACTACGGTCTTGCAATTCGAAAGGAGCCTCGATCTCGGAAACATTCACGCCCAAGGCATGCTCATCCAATTCCGCACGACCGGTCTTCCGAGCCACAGTCTTTATCTCGGGTACTTGCAACAGCAACGCTTCCGCACGGCGTCCGATCTGATCCGACTCGTCCAAGGAAATTCCCGGAAGCGAGCTTACGTTGATCGTAAAAGAACCCTCATTGAACGGGGGCAAGAAACTACGTCCCAAATGAAAGAAGATCACCAAGGCGACCACAAACAAAGCGATCGTGGTACCTAGCACCCATTTCTGGTAAGCCAACGCTAACTCCAAAGCCCGTTTATACACCACCTTCAACTTCCGGGCTATCCAAGCCTCACGCAGTTCCTTCATTCCCGTCGCTTTACGGTTCAGCAAATAGCTACAAAGCACCGGGGTCAAGGTAAGCGCCACCACCGTAGAAGCAAACAACGCCACGATAAAAGCGATACCCAGCGGAACCAACATACGGCCTTCCATACCACTCAAGAAGAACAAGGGCACGAAGCTCACCACGATAATCAAGGTAGAGTTCAAGATCGGCATACGTACCTCACGGGAAGCGTCGTAAACCACCTCCAAGGTAGAGCGTTGCTGATCCGGAGGCAAGAGCCGGTTTTCCCGGATTCGTTTATACACGTTCTCCACGTCCACGATAGCGTCATCCACCAAGGAACCGATAGCGATCGCCATACCTCCCAAGCTCATCGTGTTAATCGTCAATCCCATGTAGTGCAATACGATGATAGAGACCAGCAAAGATAACGGCAAGGCTACCAACGAGATCACCGTCGTACGTATATTCATCAAGAACAGGAACAAGACGATCACCACGAAGAAACTACCCTCAAACAAGCTCTTCTTTACATTATTAATAGAGTTATCGATAAAATGACTCTGGCGGAATATATCCGTAGAGACATGTACATCCGCCGGCAAGTTCTTCCGCAAATCGACAACAATCTCGTCCAGCTTCTCCGTCAACTTCTCCGTACTCGTATCCGGCTGTTTGGTCACGGTAATCAGCACGGCTGGCTTTGTCCGCTCGGAAGCGGTTCCCAACTTCGGGCTTTTACCGCCGATCTTAACCGTAGCGATATCACCCAGCATAACCGGATACTCATTCACAGTCTTCACCACACCCTGAGCGATCTCCTCCGCCTTCGACGTAGACAAGACTCCCCGGATGATATACTCATTATCAAACTCATACAATACACCACCATTGGCATTCCGGTTCATATTCCGACAAACATCCAACACCTCGTTCAACCCTACACCGTAGTGCTTCATACGAGCCGGGTCCAACAAGATCTGGTACTCCTTAATATCGCCACCGATCACGGCCACCTGCGCCACACCGCCCGTAGACAACAAACGGGGACGGATCGTCCAGTCGGCGATCGTACGTAAGTCCAACAAAGACGTGGAATCGGCGGTCAAACCGAGGATCATCATCTCACCCAAGATGGATGACTGCGGGCCTAAGGTCGGTTTACCTACGTTCTCGGGAAGGCTCTCACCCAAGACAGCCAGTTTTTCGGACACGATCTGACGAGCCCGGTAAATATCCGTACCCCAATCAAACTCTACCCAAACCACGGAGAATCCGGTGGTAGACGAGGAACGTACACGCCGCACGTCCATCGCACCGTTCACGGCAGTCTCCACAGGGAATGTCACCAAGCGTTCCCCCTCCTCGGGAGCCATACCGTTCGCCTCGGTCATGATCACGACCGTCGGGGCGTTCAAGTCCGGGAACACATCCACGTCCGTATTAAACGCCGTGTACGTACCCCAGATCATCAGCAATAGCGCACAAACCAAGATTACCAACCGGTTGTGCAATGAATAATAAATTATCTTATTTAACATGCAACGTCCCTCCTATTAATGGCTATGGCTATGAGCCGGTATCGCGTTAGAAGCGGAAGACAACTTGATCTGGTAAGCGCCACGGGTCACGACCTCATCGCCCGGTTTCAATCCGGAAAGGATCTGTCCCTCCGAGCCGTTATTCGCTCCCAGCGTCACCCATTGCTTCTTATAGCCTTCCTCATCCAGACGGATAAATACCGAATAAACGCCCTGCTCCTCGATAAGGGCGGAGACAGGCACACTCAAGACATTCTCCATCGGCTTTGTCAACAAAAAGATCTCCACGAAAGAACCGGGGATAACCGCTCCTTTATTATCGAACTCGAAAGTCACCGGTACATAGAAAGAGTTCATATCGGAAGCCTTTCCATACGATAACAACCGTCCACGCAAATCAGACAATTTATAGAGAGCGTTATCATACGGAGTCATGAAATTAGCGGTTTGGATCATGGGAAGATCGTTGTAATACCTCTCAGACACGTCCGCACGCAATACCAAACGATTGTTTTGCGAGATCGTAGCCAAAGGCTGGCCTACGGATACATAATCACCCTCTTTCACTTGGATGTTCTTCAAGTAACCATTCAAGGGAGAGACTACAGACACGCCTTTCGCCGTCTGTTTTCCCGCTATCGCCTCATAAGCGACCTTGGCGTTCTCGTAATTCAAGCGGGCCTGCTCGAAATCCTTGGCGGATACGATCTTATCGCCTACCAAGGCTTGCATACGCTCGTATTCCTTTTTCGCTGTCTCATAAGCGAATTTAGCCCTTGCCGCCACGTCTCCATCCGAGAGGGCGTTGGAAGCGATACTCAACACGGCCTGTCCCTTGCGTACCGCCGTACCATCCACGAACGGCAAGCTACCAAACGAGATCACGCCGGGGACGGTAGCGACGATCACGGACTCCTCCCCTTGCGCCGCCATTACTCGTCCGCTCGTCTTAATCACATCCGTGAAAGGAGCGGGATTAACCGTTACGGTCTGCAAACCAACGGCCTCGGCTAAGGCTTTCTTAAAGACAATCTCGCCGGGATGGGTACCACCGGCCTCATGCTCATGGTCATGGCCTTCGTGTTCATGTCCCTCATGATCATGGTCGTGAGCCTCTAATTCATGATTATGCTCATCGTGTCCGGCTTGCGACGCATTTCCCGCACAACCGGCAAACAGGTAAGCGCACATCGCACCTACCAAATATATTTTCTTCATTGTGTAAAAAATCTTGATATCGTTAATAATAAATAGATAGGGGCAAGTCTGTCCTCACCCGCTCTCACAAACGAGGTATCAAGACATAGGAGGGGCACGAAGTCCCGAGGCACTCACTATCCAAGTGTCGTGCAGCGACTCAATGTAGGGGGCGTTCTCGTGATCAAGGAGCTGTCCGCAAAACGCCGGTTCAGGTGGATAAATGTAATCAAATAAGACGAGTAACGGCATCAGATGTATATCCACATCTCCATCCATAAAATGAGAAATATGCGTACTGAAATAGGCCAAGTTATGCCCGTCGCAACCGCAATCATGCGTATCAGTGCTTTTATCGCCATGCGCTTGCTCCGCGGTCAAGGATTGATAACAAGGCATCCCTTCCCGGTGATGATGGTGAGGGATAACCACAGAAAGCAATGCCAAGATGCCGGCCATCAGCACCACGTATTGTACAATCCTCTGTTTCATTTTCTCACGCATGGCACAAAGATAAGGATATTTTTCCGTTTTTTACATGAATGTTGTAAGTTTGCGGTAAATAAAAAGATAGATGAAGTTTGGAGTAAATAAAAAGGTATTATTATATACCGCCGGTTGCGTATGGATTTTCGCCGGTATCAATATCTTACGCATCGGTATCGTCACATGGTTAAACGATACCCATTATTGGTTATTCAAGATCGGGGAAGCGACCATCGTTTTCTTACTTTTCTTCAATTTGGTCTTTAAACGGCTTTTCTATAAACATTCCGAACGGATCTCCCGGAAAAACGGGAAACATTGCCCGTTCTCTTTCTTCGACGTGAAAGGTTGGATTATCATGATCTTCATGATCGCTTTCGGGATCACGATCCGTGCGCTCCATTTACTGCCGAATTCTTTCATTTCTGTATTCTATACGGGATTATCCACGGCGTTGATCATAACGGGATTCTTATTCTTGAGACAAGGAAAAACCGTTGGGAATTGAGAATTGAAAATTAAAGATACAACAATCAATAATTCTCAATTCTCAATTCTCAATTTTCAATTCCCAAGCTTTTCGCAGATCAACTCAGCCGCCTTCTTGCCGCTCATCAGCATGCCGCCAAAGATCGGTCCCATACGGAAGCTACCGCTTACGCCGTTAGCGGCCATACCGGAAACGAATAATCCCGGGTAGATCTCCTTCGTGTTCTCCACCGTCGTCTGCTCACCCAGCTCCACATTCAAGGAACGCTCGCCGATCACGCCTCCGGTCGGTGTATTCAATTGGATATCATTCTTACGGGCTACCACACGGGCGATCTCGCAATCATGCCCCGTACCTTCCAAGACAGCCTTTGCCATGATCGTCAACGGATCCACGTGCATCCCCTCACGGATTACCGGAGCCCAGTTCACTACCACACCGGCTACGGCATCGTTATGAAACACCACGTCCTCTACCGAATAGCAGTTAAAGATCGTAGCGCCCGCCTTCGTCGCCTGATAAATCAAAGCGGAAGTGGTATGTACCGAATCCATGATATACGTGCCGTTAGCACCCTCCTTATAACTTACGCCCAATTCCTTGATAATCGGCATAGCCTCTTCCTGCACCACGATATCGTTGAACATCATAGCGCCGCCCCACATACCTCCACCGGGAGCCAGCTTACGATCAAACAACGCCACCTTCTTACCGGCTTTCGCCAAGAAATAAGCGGCCACGATACCGGAAGGTCCCCCTCCCACGATCGCTACATCCACAGACAAGTTGCTCTTCAACTTCTCGAAGTAAGAGTCAATGATTCCACTTGAAACAATCTGTTCCATCTTAATAACTAATTAAAGTTTAAACATCAGGGAGCACATAGAGGTAACGCCCCCTTTATTTCCTCGTTCTACCTTATTTTCCCTTCGCCGGCATTACCCGGATCAGGTTCGATGGGTATAATCTCAGCCCGTATGACTCGGGCACCCCTATGTGAAAAGTCGGGGGCAAATGTACAAAAAATTAGTATAACTGTACACCTTCAGGTTCCACTTCTATGTTTCCCCTCAATTTTTCCGTCATTCGGATGGATAATGTATAAGATGCCTTGAAGATTTGCCACCAATTTCATCGGGTACAATAGCCAATAACATTCATATAAAACCATAGGTTATCAGTATAATTATCACGGTATGTTAGTCTTTTCCTTGTTGCAATGCAAATTCTTTGCAAAAATCATCGGTCAAATAATAAATATCTGTAACTTTGCTTACGATAAACGTAGTGGTATTAAATCTGTAAATCTTGTAATTAGGTAATTCAAACTTATAGTTTCTATCTCTGGTTTTCAATTTATCAACCAATAGGACTCATATTAATCCTTATAAATCACTGCAATTATGTCAATGCATGCTATAGAAAGTTTGGTGGAATATTCCGTGATAACAACAGCGACCGCCTCTCCTGTTCCACCTTTGGCACAAAGTATTTGTTATAGTCTTTACCAAATCCAGAATCAACTGGACTGCGGGTACACGGTATTACGGGTTCGTGATGAACTGGAACAACTCGGTTATCTCTCTCTTTTGCCTCCGGAGCAATTGCCGGAGCCGGAGCGTAGCGAGGCGAGGCGGCTTGCCATAGAGGGCGGTTTCTTGAAAGATGGTACTTATGTGGACGGTTGTTCCGGAAAGTGTTGTGTCACCGCAGGGACTGCGTTATGGAAAAAGCTGCTTGAGATGGGTGTTCTTCCTGTATCGGCAAAGGCGGAACTTCGGCTACTAGACCCTTTGGAATTGGCGGAACAAATTGTTCCCTTAGCTTCTAAGGCACTTGCCGAAGGGGATAAAAGAGGAGCCGATACGCTGGGACATTGGTACGCGTTCTTTCCGCTACTTTGCGTAGTGGAAGGTTTGGACGATGACAATGCACCCGAACCTGAAAGAATCCAAACGTTGCTCCGGCTGCTGGCAGTTCCCGAAGCGTTTGAAGTGGCAGGAGCCTATGGGAAAGAGATGGATTTCGATTTTGAAGAAGAGGAAATGTCTTTCCTTGCCGGTTGGGAGACCCCGTACAACCAGTGGAAAGAGAAACAGGAATCTCTATTTCCAGAATTTTGTAAACGCATAATGTACAAGCTTATAGAAAAGCATGATTTTGCGGAAGCCGACCGTTATGCCTCCCTTACAGGAGATGAAAATGATCCGTCACGCCTGCTCCACCGTTGCGTGGTCAGTTTCGCTTGCCACCAATGGCTGAAGGCACAAGAACCGGGCACATTGCCACCGGAACGCCTGCTCTCTCTCCTTGAGGTCAAAGAGGGGCTTGAGTACCTGAGCGGACTGCCGTTAACTGAGCAGGAACTTGCTACTTGCCGTATTTATTTGTTACAGACACTTGTATTGTTGGGTGATTATCCGGCTACCATCGAAATGCAGCGATCCCTGTTTACGGAAGCTATCAACAAACTGGAACAATACCCCGAAGGAGAGACAAAACAGATACAACAAATCGCATTATCCATCAGCTACTACCAAATGCTATACACTAATCTTCCGGACGATTATCCCTCTAAGAAAGAATGGATGCGAAAAGGCTTTCCCGGATTGATGGAACTACCCGGCATCAAACGGATATGTGGTGAACTGCTTCCTGAAATGCCGCAAATGGCAGATACGCTGCAAGGATATATGGAACAATGCGATGCCTTGATACAATATCTTAAATAAAAGAAGTTATGTGCTTTACCGTCAGAAAAATCAATATCATGTTGTCGCTGCTGTTAGTGGTGGTATGTTCTTGGGGACAAGTAACGGATGCGAAGAATTTTACAATCACTCCGCAAACCGTAGTGAAAACCAATTTGCCCAAACAGGCTCCCTGCTTGTTTGAGTTGCAAGACATATTGAGAGAACGATTCGGGCAAAGCGCCATTATGGGAGGGTTACGGGCAAAAGGCAATTCGGTTATCGAGCTTTGGACAGACTCTGAGTTGGAAGGGAAAGAACATTATATACTCGATATATCGGCGAACAAACAAATTGCTCCTCAACATATTGAGAAATGTAAAAAGCTTAATCTTCTTCCGACCAGTCATCAGACCAACCGAATTCTTTATCCCGGAATAATTCAGCTAATCCCGAAATCTGCTTGAACCGAAGTAACTCATTTTTATCCATTCCAATATTACGCATGATCCACTTATCAGACATCCCAGATTTGACCAACTCCGTAACAATCTCCGTCATAAGTTCCAAGTTGTGCATCCCTCGAGCCCTGTTATGGCGAATGGTTGAAGCCATTCGGTTTGAAATATCTTTCTCAATCACCGTTACAGGCAACATTCCTTTCTCACGATCATAAATCCTTTGAGATTGCTTCATAACCAGATAACGATGATAACCATCTACTATCTCATATAAATCATCCTCTTCAAGATAATAACAGACGCAAGGCATCGTATAGCCATCCTCCCAAATGGAAAGTTCCAATAATCGCATTTCCGGTGGTGCCATGATATTAGGGTTATAGCTGTTGGCTACAATTTTTTCTATAGGGACAGCCCTAACACCATATGCCGGACTAACAAAGTTTCCCATGCTTATAAAAATTATATTTGTCCATTACTTCTTTTCTCATATCCCTCTCTCGTTTTGTCTGGGAAAAACCCATATACTTGCATGTATGATCGTTTTTCAAAATACAAACACACATACGTTTGTAAGTAGGGATTTCTTTAAACTCGGGTATATTGATATCATCGATATACTCCATCCGTACTGGTTTCTTATCCGTATGGTAAGCGGTACATTCTTCCACAATGATAGGAATATTAGCCGCCCGTAACTTAGCGATTGTCTCCTCACTGAGGCATCCTCCTTTTTCTCTCCAGAATTTACGGCTGACTCTTAACTTATTCAAATAGTTCTCACGAGTTTCTTCGGGTAAGGTATTTAGGAGAAAATACATATATTTCTCCCAAGAGAACCCGGCTGGGCACTTGATAGCCCTCCATCCCATAGCGGAGGTATTCCCATATATACCGGCAAAGCCAACACCGTTTACACGTCCAACCATCCGCCCCCACATGTCGGGATCGACAACTTTGTAAATGAACAATGTGGATATCGCTTGGGATATGAATGGGCTCGCCACACGTTGCCGTGACAAAGGCACCCCTGCTTGATAATACAAATCATACAAATGATTATATGGCCAACCGAACTTTCCGTTCGCTATCCAGATATCCTGAGTTTTCCAATCATAAATAGGATATGCGTTATATATAGAATAATTCATTCTGCGAGTCCATTTATAATTAGCTAGTTTTCTGTAATTCTTATCACTATGTATGGCCCGCCACCTATTAAAACTCTCTTGGGTACGGATACCAACAAGGCAACATATACGCCGGCCCATTTTCCGTTGATACAACCAAAAAGGGAACATATTCTGAAAATCATAATCCCACATGTCCTCCTTGAAGAAGTCAAAGTCTTTCGCCCGGAGACATGAATGGGGCATCTCTCGAACCCAGATATCCCGGCACTCCTCGCTCCAAGGTCTCCAATATTGTTGAAACATAGATGTACATGTCTGGACTTTAAAAGGAACACAACAATGATAAATATCAAGGATATCGGAATTAGCGGCATAAACCTTTTCCACATATTCGGTCGTCTGGCTGTATTGAACCTCATAATCCATATGAAATACACCTAGTTTTCGTCCCGGAGCGTATCTACGAATATAATCTACACACAAATTCAACAGTACACCACTATCCTTTCCGCCGGAAAAAGAGACGTATACGTAATCGAAATAATCAAAAATGATCTTCAATCTTTTCTCTGTCGCCTCGTACACATCCATTCTTCGCATCATGACTCTAGCTCCGGTAAATAATGCATTTTATCATAATTTTTCCACTCAACACATGTCTGGAACTTTTTTTGTGAGAACACTTTTACATGACGTTTATGCACAACAGCCATAAGTGAAGCTTGAGATGAAAAATCCTTTATGACTTCTTCAAGAAGTTCACTCAATACCGAAGGATCATCACCACTCACGAAATAATTGTCTATAGAGTAATAGAGATGTCCTTTTTTTACAGGCATAAAACCAACAACAGCCGTTTCATGAAAGGCTATATACCAAACGTGGCTACGAGATGTTTTAAAAGGGTAATTGTTATTTTGTCGCAAAATGGCTGGATTCATGACCAAAGGCGCGACAAGTTCATATAACAATTTGTCCGTTCCCTGCAATGTCATAATTTTCATGGTCTGCACTTAATAATATTACCATGCAAATTTAGGCATTAAATATAGATACCGTAACCACAGAAACACAAAAATGTAATTTACCCTATTTATATTTAGTCACTCACTCATCATCGATAACGCCTTTCCAATTCATACCAAAAGCGAAATCATACAGATGGCCCTCGCTGTCCGTATAGCATTTCATATCCCGGGGAACATCCTCGAATTGCTCCTCCACGATACGCATATCTGCCGGCATCTGCAAAGGCAACAAAGCGGAAGGCTCGGCTTTTCAACTGATGATATCCAAGACCGCTTGGTTTTGTACACCGAAGTTCACCAGAATGGCATCCGGCGATCTCCTCTGTAGATAACTGCCCGAACAAGCACAGGTGGAAACTAACAAGGCGCCCAACATACCATGGGTCAGCCGAACAGTAATAAAAGGTTTTCGCATACTTTCTTAGTTTTAATAGGTTAATCTCTATTCAATAATGGTTTCTCAAGAATACGATTTATCCGAAATGAGACGGACGCTTATTCAATCTGCGCTCGATAAAGCTTTTCATAAATTCCACGGTCTCGTCGATCCCTAATACGGATACATCGATCGAGAAATTATAAGAAGAGGCCATTCCCCATGTCTTATTCGTATAATAATTATAGTAAGCCGCACGGGATTTATCAGTCTTCTCCATCATGTTCTTCGCCTCTTCCACTGTCACACCATGCCTTTCCACGGTCTTTTGGACTCGGCTCTCCACTGAACTATGGATAAAGAAGCTCAAACAAGCCGGATCATCCCGGAGGATATAATCAGCGCAACGCCCTACCAAAACACACGACTCAGTCTCCGCCAATTTACGGATAGCGTCACTCTGTATCTTAAAAAGACCGTCATTAGACAAAATATCATTATAAGGCGTAAACATCCCTCCCATAAAAGAAGAGTACCCCATCGTAAAAGCGTACGATAAACCACTGGAGGCACGTTCGTCCGCCTTCTCGAAAACATCCTCGCATAATCCACTCTCACGGGCCGCCACGGTAATCAGTTCCTTATCATAGTAACCGATACCCAACTCCTTCGCCAAACGTTGTCCGATCTCGCGGCCACCGCTTCCGAACTGGCGGCCTATCGTCAATATGATTTTATTATCCATAGATTTCAAGTTTAATTCAACTATTTACAAACGTACAAAATTATTTTTAAAGCCACGATAATAATATAATAAACACTAAAACAAAAAATAATCAAAGTTTATACTTACATTTGTTTTCGAATAAATTTAGTACACTCAATTTATCATGAATAACATTCATTCCAATACAACATTTCTTAATGAGGCTATAGACAAGAAGACCGATGTAGAAGATGAAAAGACCGACTTGATTTTGGCCAATATGATTGATTTGCGAAAAACGATGTCGGATGTATTGTCACTTCTTCTTGGAGCCAAAGAAAACTCGGTTATTGACCAAGCGCTATTCCGCATCTTACAATTTTTCGATGTGGATCGGGTGTATATCGGAACATTTGACGAACAAACTCATACTGTTGACTTTACGAATGAAGTTACTTGTGATGGCATTATCTCTATGCGAGAGGATTTACTGCGTCAACTCCCGCAAGACGAGATTCCTTGGTGGTACGATAGTATCAAAAAGGGCATGGATATCGTTATTCATGATGTCTCTAAAATGCCGGAAGAGGCGAAGAGTGAGCAGCATCTTCTGATTTTGCAAGAGGTTTCATCCTTATTAGTCATCCCTATTTTCAAGCAAGGCAAACCATCCGGATTTATCGGCTTTGATTCTGTAAAAAAGAAACGGAACTGGAGTGCCTTAGATATAGAGAATTTACATATGTTGGCTGATATCCTTTCCATAGCCATTGAAAGAGGGGAAGTTCAAGGATTAGTAGAACATACGGCTATGCAAGTCATGAAAAGCGAGACGAAGTTTAAGATCATTTTCGACAAGATGCCTTGGGGCGCCGAACTTTATGATGAGAATGGAGTGTTGGTAGATATCAACCAAGCGGATCTCGATATTTTTGGTGTTACCCGTGAGCAGGCCGTGGGACTGAATATGTTCGAGAATCCTAATATCCCGAAATATGTAAACCAAAGCCTCAAAAACGGAAAAGATATATTCTTTCCACTTAATTATGATTTCAAGGTTGCTTCTCAAAACGGCTATTACGATAGTCATCATGATTCTAAAACAAAGCATCTGTTGGTAAAAGGAGTCACATTAAAAGACTCTCTTGATAATATATTCGGCTATATTTATATTGTATTCGACGATACCGAGAATCACATCAAGCGGGAACAAATCGAAAATAGCCTAGCCCGGCTAAAAGTATCGGTAGATACCGGGGATTCCATTCTTTGGGAATACGATGTAGAGAATGATAAATTGACCGTAGATTTTGGCCTCAATGAAGACATTAATAATAATGAGGGGCTAAAAGCAATTCATGATTACAACTTCAAGAATCAAGAAGACTATAAATCCTCAATCCATCCGGATGATTTTGACCGGGTATATAATAAACAGTTCAAACCTCTCCTGCAAGGGAAGATCAATAACTTCGTAGCGGCTTACAGACGTATCCTCAATGGCAAAACATTCTGGTTCAACTCCAATGTACGCTCCTATAAATTCAACGATGACGGAACGCCTAACAGGATCGTAAGCTACACCTCCAACATAACCCAGCAACGGGAAAAGGAGATCGAGCTAATCAAGGTAAAGGAAGCTGATAAATTGAAGTCCGCGTTCTTGGCGAATATGAGTCATGAGATACGCACGCCGCTGAACGCTATCGTCGGGTTCTCAAATATAATCGCCGAGATTGATGATGAGGTAGAGCGTCAATCTTATTTAGATATCATCCATAAAAACAATGATTTGCTACTGCAACTGATCGACGATATCCTTGATTTCTCTAAAATCGAGGCGGGAACCATGGATTATCATTTCGAGGAAGTGGACATCAAGGATATATGTGGCGAAATCGCATTGGCAGACTCTATAAAGATGCCTTCAGACGTGGATCTGATCTTTGATCTCGACTCCCCATCCGTAATCGTTAAAACCGATGAGCGGAGGGTTATGCAAGTGATATCCAATTTCGTGAATAACGCTATCAAATTTACCACAAAAGGAAGTATCACGATTTATTATGAGATAGAAGGGGATTTTATCCGAGTCTGCGTGAAAGATACAGGTATCGGTATCTCCGCGGAAAACCAAAGACGTATATTCGAGCGATTCATCAAGGTAGATACTTTCCAGCAAGGTACGGGATTGGGATTAACCATCAGCCGAACCATTATCGAGGCATTAGGAGGTAAAATCGGCGTAGACTCTGAAGAAGGGGTGGGTTCCACTTTTTGGTTCACTCTGCCTTTGGACACAAAACGGACTGATATTGAGCTTTCACCGGACATCCTCGTCCAATCCGAAGAAACGCCCCGTTCAGATAGGCATCATTCCATCTTAATCGCCGAGGACGTTTATGAGAATTATTTCCTTTTGGAAACCTTGTTTGGCAAGCAATACCAACTTTATCATGCGCTAAACGGGCAAGAGGCTATCGATATGTTCGAGACATATCATCCGGACCTAATCCTAATGGACATAAAAATGCCGGTTATGGACGGATTCGAAGCAACTCGCAGAATCCGCACCTTATCCAAGACCATTCCGATCATAGCACTCACGGCATTCGCTTTCGAAAGGGAAAAGGAGATCGCCAAACAATGTGAATTCACGGATTATGTAGTGAAGCCCATTGATATAAAAGAACTAAAGAAATTAATCGCTAAGGTATTGGCATAAAAAAAGCGTGTTGCGACAATCGCAACACGCTTTTTTATTTACTTAGGCATCGGAGCGGCAGAAGGAGGAGGCGTTCCCAATCCCCATTCCTTATTCGCTTTCGGCCCCATCTCTAACTCTAACAAACCACCGGCGGCGATATCGCTATGATTGAACCAAGGCTGGTTCAAGGTTACGCCGTTCAACTTAGCGGATTGTACGTATTTATTCTCATCGGACGCGTTATTCGCACGGATCTCGAACGTATTGCCGTTACCCATATCCACTTTCACGTCGGTAAACATCGGGCTACCGATATTATAGGTAGGAGAACCCGGAGTCACCGGATAGAATCCCATCTGACTGAAGACAACGAAAGCGGACATACCACCACCGTCCTCATCACCCGGTACACCCATCAAATCATTGCGGAACCATTGATTCAATAAGGTACGGATACGTTTCTGCGTCATCCAAGGCTTACCCGCATAATTATACAAGTACGGGATATGCAAGCTCGGCTCATTCGCCATAGAGAACATACCTACGTTACCCGTATGATCCGGAAGCGTGGAATAGAATTGCCATTTAGACATACCCAGCGGCGTATTGAACATGGAATCCAAGGCAGAGGTAAACGCCTCATTGCCTCCGATCAAAGAGATCAAGTCACCGATATTATGCTGTACGTCCCAACGATAAATATATCCGTTATTCTCATCGTAATAATCACGGGCACCCAGACCGCCATCATAACGGTAATCCAATGGATAGATAAACTTGCCATCCTTATCTTTCGGATGGAAGAAACCTGTCTCCGGATTAAATACGTTCCGGTAATTGTAAGAGCGACGCAAATAATAATCCGCCTCGTCTTTCTTTCCCAATTCTTGAGCGATCTGGGACAAGCACCATTCATCATACGAAGTTCCTAAAGTCACGGCGATCGGCTGACGTTTTTCCCAAATGGATACGTTAGGCACCGTCTCTTTCTCTCCCGGTCTCAACGCGGGAATATAGCCATGTTCCTTGTAGAAATCGTCCAACCAACCGGCGGGAGCGGCAGACCACGGGATCAAGGTCTTTTCCTCGATACCTTTCTTACAAGCGATATAAGCCTTTTCCAGCTCAAACCCACGCAAGCCCTTGCGGTAAGCGTCGATCACGGTAGCGACGGCATGGTTTGAGTTCATACGGCGTGTATCTCCCGTCACCTCCGGGAAGGTAGGCATCCAGTCGGTACCCATCTGCTCCGCCATCAGGAGATAAGAGTTGATGATATCGTTCTCACGCTCATTATCGATCAAGACACGCAGGGGATGCGTAGCACGGTAGGTATCCCAAACCCAGTCGTCCGTATAGAAAGGCCGTCCGCCATCCTCATGGATCTTTCCGTCGAAAGCGCTGTAATAATGTCCGTCCTCGCTCAAACAAATCGGGCGTTCGTAGCAACGATATAAAGATGTATAGAATACGGTCTTCTCATCCTTGGTACCGCCTTGTACTTGTATTTTACCTAAAGCGTCGTTCCAATCGTTGCGGGCGATCTTCGCTACCACATCCACGTCGTAAGCGGCGATCTCACGCTCCAGATTCTTCTTCGCCTGTTCCTCGCTGATAAAAGAGATACCGTAGCGAACGCCAAGTTTCTTCACGTCCTCCCCGAAGGAAAGGGCGATAGCGGCATTGGTACCTTCCACGGAGGTCTCGTTATAGTTGACACTGCCGTTTGACAATACACCCGCTTTCACAGGCTTCTGGTTCGTCTCGGCATATAAAAAGACTTTCGTTTTCTTATCTATATATTGATAACCGCTTACGGAATTACCATTTACTTGTAGCTGTCCGTTACGGCTGTTAAATACCAGATAAGCCGGTCCCTCTTTCTCGAAAGTGAGCGAATATACGGCACTTTGATGGGACGGGGCGAAGTCCACGTCGATTTCCTCATTATCCAGATATACCTGATAACGGTACGGCAAGATCTTCTCCCGGTCATAGCTATAAGCGATCACGGGTCGCAAGCCGGATTCGTCACCTTGATAAGGGCATAAATTGAACGCGGAACGCTCACGATGGTTTGTCACGATAATAGGCAAACCGCCCAGACGGTCGCCCGTGAAGTCCGCACGCTCCGGATATACACGTAGCATACTGTTCGGCAAATGCACGGTCGGGAAAGTAGGCACCAATAAATGGCTGATGTTTCCCATATAAGGATTCACGTAATCCACCGGGTCCATCGCCGAAGGAGAAGTCCCTCCCCCACCGGCGCATGACACCCACAGGAAAGCGGAAGCCAAAAGGGCCATCGAAGTTTTAAGCTTTGTCTTCATTTTGTCGATTATTAATTCGTTAATTATTCTTTGCTTCTCAGCCGGGTACTTTCCCGGCAATCCGTGAGACGTTGTCTCACGGGTAACAGAGCTAACCGCTCACTAGTAAGGGAGCTATTTACTCAGCCGTCTTCGGACGATTTTCCGGGGCAGCTCCGAACTCCTTATTCGGTGTACTTCCCATCACAAAGGTAAGATTCCCTCCCTTCACGATATCATCATACAGGATATAAGAATTGTTATAAGGTTTACCATTTAACAACACGGATTGGATATATACATTCTCCTTGCTGTTGTTCTGGGCTACGACCTCGAAAGTCTTACCCTCCGGCAAATGAACGGAAGCCTTATCAAATAACGGGCTACCGAACACGAACACGCCATTGGAAGGATTTACTTGGTAAAATCCCAAGGCAGACATGATATGCCAAGCGGACATCTGGCCACAATCCTCGTTTCCGATGATGCCCTCCGGTTGGTCGGTATAGAACACATCTTGGATGTAACGAACTTTCTCGGCTGTCTTCCATTGCTCGCCGGCGTATGGATAAAGGTAAGTGACATGATGGCTCGGCTCATTTCCATGGGCATACATGCCGATCAAGCCACTGATATCCGGAGAGGCGTTCTCTCCTAACTCACCTTCCACCAAGAACAAAGAATCCAGTTTCGAGATAAACGGAGCGTCGCCACCCATCAACTCGATCAAGCCTTCCGGATGCTGGGGCACGAAGAATGTATAATGCCAACCATTTCCCTCACAGAAATCGCCTACGCTATGTATGGACTGAATCGGATCGTACGGCGTACGCCAGCTGCCATCATTCATTTTCGGACGGATAAAGTTGATATCCTTATCGAAATACTGCGTATAATATTTACCACGTTTCAAGTAATTCTGGTAATCCTCCGTCTTGCCCATTTTCTTCGCCATCAAGGCGATACCCCAATCATCGGCTGCGTATTCCATCGCGATAGAAGTAGCCTCACGTACCTTATCACAAGGGATATAGCCTTTTTCCAACACGTACGGCACCCCGTTTTGCTTCTCATAGACAGAGGAAGCAACCATATAACGATACGCACGGTCAGCGTCAAAGCCGGTAAAACCTTTCAGATAGGCATCCGCGATAATAGGCACAGCGCTATATCCCGGCATTTGATCCGTCTCACCACCAATCAACGGCCAGATCGGTAATTTCTCTTGCTGGTCGTAAATGCTTAACATCGAGTTCACCAAATCCGACACATATTGAGGCTTGATAATCGTGAACAACGGATGCAAGGTACGATACGTATCCCATAGAGAGAAAGTGGAATAGTTCTTCCAAGTATTGTTCGTATACACCTTATCGTCATGGCCACGGAAATCGCCATTCGCGTCGCAATACAATGTCGGAGCGATAAACGCATGGTACATGGCGGTATAGAAAACCTTCTTGGCACGCTCATCTTTCGTATCGATGGAGATACAAGATAATTGATCATTCCATTTATCGATAGCCTCGTTACGAACCTCGTCGAAATCCCAATGAGAAAGCTCCGCACGTAAGTTAGCCAAGGCATTCTCGCAACTTACGGAAGAGATAGCGACCTTTACCAAGGCGGTCGGGGAATCTCCCTTAAAGGTAATCACTCCCTTAACGGACTCGCCCGTCAACTCATCATTACCCGCAGCCTCATCATCGTTGAATACAGCCAAAGACTCGATCGGCTGATCACATTTCAACGTAAAGAATACTTTGTGACGTGGGCTCCAACCTTTGGAAAAGCGGTACCCCTCGATCGTGTACTCATCAATCTTCTTCAAATAAGTGTCATACGCTTTATCACCGATACCCTCCTTCAAGTTGATCAAGAGGCGATGCTCGCTTCCCGACGGATACGTATAACGATGTAAGGCTACACGCTCGGTCGCCGTCAACTCCGCTTTTACGCCATTATCCATCAGCAAAGAGTAATATCCCGGAGCTACGGCTTCGTTGGCATGTTTATAATAGGAAGAAGCGGCTCCCTCTATATTATCTTGCTCGCCACGGGCGGTACGTACCTCGCCCGTATAAGGCATCAGAAGGATATCCCCCAGATCAGAACATCCGGTTCCGCTCAAATGCGTATGACTAAATCCGATAATGATACTATCGGAGTAATGGTAACCGGAACACCAGTCCCATCCCTTAAAAATATTCTGAGGACCTACTTGAACAGCTCCAAATGGAACGTTTGCCCCGACAAATACGTGTCCGTGTTCTCCCGATCCGATATAAGGATCTACATATGCGGTAAAGTCTGTCTTGTTTTCCGTTTTCTCCGGTGTAGCACAGGAGTATGCGAAAAATGTCAGGCATATCGCTATGCCTGACATTAATGGTTTGTGAATGAAATTCATCTTAATTGCTTATTTCTTCTTTTTACTAGGTTTTACAGAAATAGGGGAAAGTTTATTGATCCCTTCCTCGTTTACGGAGAATGAGTAAGGCATATCCTCCGGATTAATACCACGATTCATATTCGGCTTGTCACCCATCTTGAAGTCGATCACGCCACCCTTAAACAAATCGTTATGATCCAGATAATTCTTAGTGTAGTTCTTGCCGTTGAACGTCATGGATTCGATATAGATATTCTTATCGCTGTTGTTCGGGGCATTGATCACCAAGTTGTTTCCATTCTCAAAATGGATCGTAGCCTTCTTGAACAGCGGAGCGCCCAACACATATTGGGTCGTACCCGGAGCTACCGGATAGAATCCTAACGCTGAGAATACATACCAAGCGGAAGTCTGGCCATTATCCTCATCACCGCAATAACCATCCGGACCCGGAGTGTACATCCTATCCATCACCTGACGTAGCCAGTATTGAGCCTTCCAAGGTTGGCCCGCATAGTTGTATAAATAAATCATATGCTGGATCGGCTGGTTACCGTGAGCGTAGTTACCCATATTCATCACGGTCATCTCGCGGATCTCGTGGATCACACCACCGTAGTAGCTATCATCGAACAAAGGCGGTACAGCAAATACGGAGTCAAGCATCATCACAAATGAATCCTTACCGCCCATCAAGTCGATCAATCCCTGAGGATCGTGGAATACAGACCATGAATAGTGCCAGCTATTACCTTCCGTGAA
>ERZ838225.1073-NODE-1073-length-27283-cov-7.626010_pt1 | contig 27283 bp, 32 predicted proteins | sample MGYA00519684_ERZ838225 | MGnify/ENA primary metagenome ERZ838225 (study PRJEB31850, sample SAMEA3708829) | human gut metagenome | biome: human gut; feature: human-associated habitat; material: faeces | place: China | collected 2014 ...
TTTCAAGAAATAAACTACCAAAACAAAAAATCACCCACAAGGTAAAATTACCTCATGGGTGATGCTTTTTTATTAAAATAAGTTTTTATGTATAATACTAACTAGAACCCTAAGTTTTCAAGCCATGTATTTACTTCTCTCTCCATTCCAGAAACTCTGTTTCTTGAAATAGTAAGTCCATTTTCTTCTACCTGTGCTCTAGGCTGTAATTTTGCCATTTCCTCAATAGTACCTGTAAATCCACTTCCTCCATGAGTTGAGAAAGGAATAACTTTTTTACCAGAGAAATCATTTTCTTCAAAGAAAGTATACATAGGCATTGGGAAGCCATACCACCAGATTGGATAACCAATAAAGACAGTATCATATTCATCAATATTATTTATCTTTGAAGCAAGCTCTGGTTTAAATCCTCTTTCTCTCTCTCCATCAGCTTGATCTACTAAAGTTTTATGATCTCTCGGATAAGGAGCTTTTGTTTTTATTTCAAATATATCTCCACCTGTTTTTTTCTGAATCATCATAGCCATTAGCTGTGTATTTCCAACTAGCTTTCCATCTGCAAACTGCATACTGGCTGATCCGATTCCGTCTATTCCATTATTTTTTTCATTTTCTGGTACAGAAAAATATGCAATCAATATTTTTTTACCATCAACTTTTTGATTTCCAAAAGCTGTAAAAGATACTGCTGTCATTATTAATAGTATTGCCGTATAAATCTTTCTCATTACCATCTCCCTTTTTATTTTATCAATTATGAAATAATATTTAACGGATAAAATTTGTAAAGACAGGCTCTTCCTGTTCTGGAAATTCTACCCCATTCTTTATTCCTGCTTCTTTACATTTCAGCATCCATGCCATATTTCTTGCTAATACTCTCATAGTATATAGTCCTTCTTCATCTTGCAATACATCTTCTGCCTCTGCTCCATGTACCATATTCCAATATCTTGATGAAACTATCGGCATTTCTGAAATAGTAAAATATTTATTCATCTGGTCAAATGCAGCTGTTGTTCCTGCTCTTCTGGCAGAAATTACTGCTGCTGCTGGTTTTAGCCAGAAAGTTTTTCTTCCGCTTAGAAAATCAGTAAAAAATGCTCTGTCCATAAATGAAGTTATTGCTCCAGTAGCTCCTGCATAATGTACTGGAGTTCCAAAAATAAATCCATCAAAGTCCTTAGCTTTGTCTAAAAATTCATTTACACAATCATTGAATACACACTTTTTAGTTTCTGCACAAGTTCTGCAAGATATACAGCTTGCTATTGGTTTTACTCCTACCCAGAATATTTCAGTTTCTATTCCTTCTTTGTTCAAAGTTTTTTCCACTTCTGCAAGGGCAGTATAAGTACATCCTTTTACATGTGGTCCTCCATTTACTAATAATACTTTCATGTTCAACACCTCTCCTATTTATCCAATCCTTTTTCTTTTAACCATTTTGACATTTCGTCTGCTACTTCTATATTATTCAAATCTGAAAATGGAAAATGAGTATTTCCTTTTATTCCAATTTCAGGAAGATGAACCACTTTTACATCTCCACCATGACGATTTACTGCTTCTGCCCAAAGTTTTGCCATTTCATAACGCACTCTCCAGTGATCTTTAGTCCACTCTTTAGATGGAGCAGGAGCTATATTATCTCCATAATAGATTACAATTGGTATTTTTGTTAATTTTATAAATTCTTCCATTGGAATACTTCCTGCACTTAATGCTCCAAAAGGACTTATTGTTTGTAATGGTTCAGGAACTTCTCCCTCTGGAAATACAAATCCGCTTCCAGGCTCGTATGCTATTATTCCTTTAACATTTGAATTCTTAATAGCCGTCCACCATCCAGGTCCTCCTCCCTGTGAGTGAGTTACTAAAACTCCATTTCCTATCTTTTCAAATAAGGCAACCATTGCATCTGAAATCACACCTTCATCATATGCAGCTGTATTGGGAGTCATTTGGCGGAAAAAATTTTCTAAAGCTTTTTCTCCCTTAGCAAATTGTACATTATCAAAGTAACGAGGATATTCCCCTATACGAAAAGTATCAAACCAGAATTGATCATCTGTTGCATTAGAAACTGTTCCTTCCACTGTACTTCGTCCAGCTCTTCCTCTTCTTGGCTGATCTACTAAATATATCCCAAAACCACGACGAAGAAAAATATTATTGAATCCTTCTCTCCCATCTGGAGTTGTTTCCCATGTCTGAGCTGATTGTCCAGCTCCATGAAGAAATACCAATGGATTCTTATGTGCATTTACTGGAATCTGATATGATACATAAGCATGATCTCCATGTAAAGTCTGCCCATCAGGTTTCAATGGAGTACTTGTACTGTATGTCCCCTTAGTATTAATAACTGTTCCTCCTGCACTAAAGCTTCCCTGCTCCTGTATCATTATTGGCTTTTTGTTTTCTGGTGCTGATATTGCTTCTAAATGTATTCCTGTTAAAAATAAAAAACTTATCCCTATTAAAAATATTTTTTTCTGTTTAGTCATTCTTATCCCCTCCTTAAAGTATCTTAATAGAAGTTTAGCACTTCGAGTTAACTCTAAGTCAATAGCTTTTTATATTTTCAAAAAATAAAAAAAGGCTAATTCATAAGGGAGTACAACCTAAGAATTTTCTTATTAGAAATATTCGCTGCTAATTGCACAAATCTTTCTAATTTTTAAAATTTCATTTAGTTTTATTTAATCTCTTATTTATTTGCCTTAATTTATATTTTTATTCCTATTTTAAATTCTTTTTTTTAACTTAATTCTGATTCCAGCATTTCCAAAAATTTCTTTGCAGCTTTAGAAAATACCTGTGATTTTTTCCAAACAATATTTAGCCCTACTTCCAGTTTTGGCTCCAGTGGTTTAAAACATAGAGCACTATTTCCTGTAGTATTTACCAATTTATCAAGAGACAGTGCATAACCAATTCCTTCCTCTACCATAAGAGAAGCATTATACACAAGATTATAGGTAGCTACAATATTCAACTTTTCAAAATCTTTTCCTATCCATTGAGAAATTCCTTTCCCAACCATTGATTGTCTTGAACATAAAAGAGGTATATTATGTAAATCTTTTGGTTTTATTACTGTATTTTGTGCCAATGGACTGTCTTTTCTCATCAATACTCCCCATGTATCTGTTGCTGGAAGTTTTAGATAATCGTACTTCTGAATATTTGCAGGTTCTATTACAACTCCAAAATCCAATAATCCCCTGTCTAATCTTTCTGTTACATCATCTGCATTTCCACTGAACAGATGATATTTTACCTGTGGATATTTTTCTTGGAGTTTTTTTACTATATGTGCAATAATACGCATAGCATCTGTTTCTCCTCCACCTATATAGATATCACCATTTATTATTTCATCAGAAGCTGTAATTTCTGTTTCTGTTTTTTCTACCAGTTCAACTATTTCCTCTGCTCTTTTACGAAGAAGTATTCCTTCATCTGTCAGAGTAATTTTTCTATTTCCACGTATAAACAATTTTTTTCCAAATTCCTCTTCTAATTCCATAAGCTGTCTAGAAAGTGTAGGCTGAGTTACATGTAAAGTTTCTGATGCTGCTGTAATGCTTTCTTCCTTTGCTACAGCTAAAAAATAACGCAAAACTCTTAGTTCCATATTCCCTCCTTTTCTAATACTTCTACATTAATTATAGTTCTCTTTTTATATGCTTGTCAAGCATATCTCTTTATTTGATATAGGTATTTGATATCAAAGTCCTTCTGCTCTATAATAAAAGTAAAATATATTTCAATATGAGGAAGGTGATGAAAATAGATATAGAAAAATTTTTAAAGCATGTAAATAGTGGGAAACCAATTCCTACTGGAACAGAAATTTATGATTTTATGGTGAAACTGAGCCATGAAGCTATGAGAATAACAGCTGAACTAAATAGTTCATATCATACTCCAGAGGAAATCAGAGATATATTTACTCAGCTAACTGGAAGGGAAATTGACAGCACATTCTCTATATTTCCTCCATTTTATACTGACTGTGGAAAAAATATTCACATTGGGAAAAATGTTTTTATAAATACATGCTGTCATTTCCAAGATCAAGGAGGCATCTTCATTGAAGATGGAGTTCTCATAGGTCATAATGTAACTCTGGCAACTCTCGATCACGGCTTTGCTCCTAAAGACAGAGGTACTACATATCCAGCACCGATTATTCTGGAAAAAAATGTCTGGCTAGGTGCTAATGTGACTATTGTATCAGGGGTCAGAATAGGAGAAAACACAATAATTGCAGCAGGAGCAGTGGTTACAAAAGATATTCCTGCTAATGTAGTTGCTGGGGGAGTACCAGCAAAAGTTATCAAAAATATTTAGATATTAAAGAAATTAAAATGTAAAAGGAGAAAAGATATGAAAAAAAATGTTTTAATTATTTCTACCAGCCCACGTAAAGGAGGAAATTCAGATATATTAGCATCTGAATTTGAAAAAGGTGCACTTGAATCAGGGCATCAGGTAAAAAAAATAGATCTTTACAACAAAACTATTAATTTTTGTAAAGGGTGTCTAGTTTGTCAATCTACTAAAAAATGTATTATAAAAGATGACGCCAGCAATATTGTAGAAGAGATGCTTCATGCTGATGTGATAGTATTTGCTACTCCTATATATTTTTATGAAATGTGTGGACAGATGAAAACTTTATTGGACAGAACAAATCCTCTATTTCCAGCAGATTACTCATTTACTGATATCTACCTTTTAGCAACAGCAGCAGACAGCAGTAAAAATTCTATGGATGGAGCTATTAAAGGGCTGCAAGGCTGGATAGACTGTTTTGAAAAAACAAGTTTAAAAGGTGTAGTAAAAGGACTGGGTACTGATGCTGCTGGAACTATTAAAAATTTTCCAGATACCTTAAATGAAGCTTACAATATGGGGAAAAATATTTAAATTTTATACATTAATCATGCAGGTCATACTATAAAGTTGCCGTAGAATGAAGCATACAGAATGGACAAACTTTTCATTGCCTGAAATGAACAAATACAGTATAATGTGATTATTCAATTTACCTTTAATGAAAAGGTATAATCGACAAATTGAAATTTGCAGAGGTGACTAATAATGTATAAGCAAGAGTTATATAATTTCCTAAATGATAAAAATATACAATATGAAGTAACAGAGCACCAAGCTGTTTTTAATATGGAAGAATTATCACAAATTGATATTCCATATCCTGAAGCAGATGCAAAGAACTTATTTGTCAGGGATGATAAGAAGAAAAACTATTATCTAATTACTGTAAAAGGTGATAAAAGAGTAAACTTAAAAGAATTTCGAAAAGAAAATCAAACAAGACCACTAAGTTTCGCTTCGGAAGATGAACTAAAAGAAATCATGCACTTAATACCGGGAGCAGTGACACCACTGGGAATATTGAATGATGAGGAAAGAAAAGTAAAGATGTTTTTGGATGATTATTTTTTGAAAGGAAATGGCTTAATTGGTGTCCATCCTAATGATAATACAGCAACTGTATGGATGCAGGCTGAAGATTTAATTGACATCATCAAAGAGCATGGAAATGAAGTTGAAATATGTTCAATAGGATAATAAAAGAGAAGTAAATACATGACTTGAAAATTTAGAATTTTAAAATATTTTTATAACTATTATTAAGGTTTTGGCAACAATTTATTTGCCAGAGCCTTTTTTATTTTCTTTACCACACCTCCTTTGAATCAAAATTCAAATATAGTAAATAAGCATATTAAGATATCCAATATAAGTATTTGTTATCTTATTTTTTTTATTATATACTTTATTCAAGATAAGAAACATTAAAATTTAAGGAGGTTAAAAATGAAAAAATCATCATTATTATCAATTTGTAAAAGGGCAATGATCGGAATGACTTTAATGACTGCTGGAGCAGGAAGTGTTTTTGCTGCTGATATGTCTAATGGAGCAGATAATTTTTATAAAAGCGATAAAGTAACTCTACAAAAAGTTACATTTCAAAACCAATATAAAATGGGAGTTACAGGTAATCTCTTTGTTCCTAAGAATATGAAACAAAATACTAAAAACTCGGCAATTATTATTGGACATCCTATGGGAGCAGTAAAAGAACAATCTTCTAATCTATATGCTCAAAAACTGGCAGAACAAGGATTCGTAACTCTTGCAATAGATTTATCTTTCTGGGGTGAAAGTGAGGGACAGCCTCGTAATGCTGTATCACCAGATATCTATGCTGAAGATTTCAGTGCAGCAGTTGATTTTTTAGGAACTCATTCATTTGTTGACCCAAATAAGATTGGGGCTCTTGGTATCTGTGGAAGTGGAAGCTTTGCTATCAGTGCAGCAAAAATCGATCCTCGTATGAAAGCTATTGCCACAGTAAGTATGTATGACATGGGATCTGCTAATCGTAATGGACTTAATCATTCATTGACATTAGAGCAGCGTAAACAGTTTATTGCTGAGGCAGCTGAGCAACGTTATGCAGAATTTAATGGAGGAAAAACTGAGTACACAAGTGGTACTGTACATAAAATTGATGAAAACTCATCTCCAATAGAAAAAGAATTTTATGATTTTTACCGTACTTCACGTGGAGAATTTACTCCAGAAGGGGCTACTACTGAAACAACTACTCACCCAACACTTACAAGTAATATAAAATTCATGAACTTCTATCCATTTAATGACATTGAAACTATATCTCCTCGTCCAATGTTATTTATCACTGGAGATCAGGCTCATTCAAAAGAATTTAGTGAAGATGCATACAGACGTGCAGCTGAACCAAAAGAATTACTTATTGTTCCTGGTGCTGGACATGTAGACTTATACGACCGTGTTGATATGATCCCTTTTGATAAATTAGGTAATTTCTTTAAGGCAAATTTAAAATAATTACTTCCCTTTCCCCTTCAGATAATATTTGGAGGGGATTTTTATCACAATAAAAAAATTAAAATTACTTCTTGACCTAGAGTCCACTCCAGATGTTAGACTTGATATATCAAGAAATAAAATAAATAAAATTACTATATAAGGAGAAAAATATGTATTTAGAAAAAATAAACAGTCCAAAAGATTTAAAAGAAATGAATATTGAAGAATTAAAAAAACTGGCAGATGAAATGAGAGCTGCTCTGCTTAATAGATTGAGTAAAACTGGAGGACATATAGGACCAAATCTTGGAATGGTTGAGGCAATAATTGCTATGCACTATGTTTTCAACTCTCCAGTGGATAAATTTGTATTTGATGTATCTCATCAAAGCTATCCTCATAAAATGCTTACAGGAAGGAAAGATGCTTATCTATACGAAGAACATTTTCATGATATTTCAGGTTATACAAATCCTGAGGAAAGTGAGCATGATATGTTTAATGTTGGTCACACTTCAACATCTGTCAGTCTGGCTTCAGGATTAGCAAAAGCAAGAGATTTAAAAAATGACAATGAAAATATTGTTGCAGTAATTGGAGACGGTTCTTTGAGTGGTGGAGAAGCATTAGAAGGGCTGGATTTTGCTGGAGATCTAAACAGTAACTTCATTGTTGTTGTCAATGACAATGATATGTCTATTGCTGAAAATCATGGAGGACTATACAAGAATCTAAAAAAACTAAGAGAAAGCAATGGAACTCATGAATGCAATCTCTTTAAAGCAATGGGATTAGATTATATCTATGAAAATGAAGGAAATAATATTGAAAATCTAATTGAAGTATTTACAAAGGTAAAAGATATCAATCACCCAATTGTAGTTCATATCAATACTCAAAAAGGTAAAGGATTTAAATTTGCTGAAGAGAATAAAGAAAACTGGCACTGGAACTTTCCATTTGATATAGAAACAGGAAAGGTATCTCTGTCTTTTGGTGAAGATTATGGTTCAATAACTGGAGAATATTTATTGAATAAAATGAAAAAAGATCCTAAAGTAACTGCTGTTGTTGCAGGAGTTCCAACTAATATTGGATTTACTTCTGAAAAGAGAAAAGAAGCAGGAAAACAATTTATAGATGTTGGAATTGCTGAAGAACACGCTGTTGCTATGATTTCAGGAATTGCTAAAAATGGTTGTAAGCCGGTATTTGCTACATATTCAAGTTTTATTCAAAGAACATATGATCAAATATCACAAGATTTATGTATCAATAATAATCCTGCAACTATTCTGGTAAATGGAGCATCTATTTACAGCATGAACGATGTTACACACTTAGGTATTTTTGATATTCCATTGATTTCAAATATCCCTAATATTGTTTATCTGGCACCTACTTCTAAAGATGAATATCTTGCCATGCTGGACTGGAGTATAGAACAAACTCAATATCCTGTAGCTATTCGTATTCCAAGTAATGATGTCATATCAGATAATAGACATGTTGACACTGATTACAGTAATATTAACAAATATCAAATGGATGTAAAAGGAAGTAAAGTAGCAATATTAGCTTTAGGGGATTTTTATCAATTAGGAGAAGAGGTTTTAAGAGAAATAGAAAAAGAACTTGGATTTACACCAACATTAATTAATCCAAGATATATTACAGGACTTGATAAAGAAATGCTCACAGAACTTCAAAATAATCATGATATGGTTATCACTTTAGAAGATGGTATTTTAAATGGTGGATTTGGAGAAAAGATAGCATCTTTCTATGGAACAACAGATATGAAAGTTAAAAATTATGGATTCAAAAAAGAATTTATTGATAGATATGAGGTAAATGAAATTATGGAAGAAAATGGTATTACTAAAGAACAAATAATAAAAGATATTCTTAGCTGTAATCTATAGGCAATAAATTTTAACAACTTTATTTAAAAACCAGATAATTTTTAAACTATATATAATTAAGAGAGAGTAATTTAGAAGCAAAATAGAATTTTTAGCTTTGATTACTCTCTTTTTTATATTCTTTTCTTATCTGCTTAATATAATTCTTTTCCTGCCTCTACCCAGCTTAATCATATCCACTCTCTATCTCTATAGTTTTTAAGAAAAACTCAACAAGAGTGTTTCAATAATAAACAATTATTTTTTTGTTAACTGTCAGTTAATTTTTTTTTTACAAAAAGACAAAAAAAAAGAGCCTTGGATAGGCTCTTTCTAATTTAACTTAATTACTCAGCTGCTATAGCAGAAACAGGACATCCACCTGCACAAGCTCCACAGTCAACACATGAATCTGATATTCCATATTTTCCATCATCAGTTGATGATATTGCTCCTACTGGACAAGTTCCTTCACAAGCTCCGCATCCTATACAAGCGTCTTTATCTATTACGTACATTAAAATCCCTCCTAATATTCATAAAATTTTTTAACTACTTAAAGTTTATATTATTTTTCGCATCTTGTCAAGTGTAATTTAAAAAAAATGTTTTATTTTCAAACACTTATATTTTGAAAATCAAATAATTCAATATTCTTTTTCATCTTTTTAAACTAGGCATCATGCTCTAATAAATCATTTGCTTTTATTATAGTAGTAAGTTTTCTTCCGTACTCTTCTCTTATTTCAGAATAATTATTCAAGTGTTTTACCAACTTTAATGAATTTTCGCCATTAACTATTGCAGCTCTAAGTTGTTTATAAGCTCCATGTCTTGCTAATGTCATTATATAATCCTTTACAGAATCATCAATAGTATTATACTTTTTATAATAAGTTCCTTTTCCTACCTTGACACTTTTCTCCTGTTCTTTTGAAAAAGACTTCATTCCAAAAAGATTATTTCCTTTTTTAGCTACGTTTGAGGTCCCCCACCCGCTTTCTAATGAAGCTTGAGCTATTATCAATGAAGTAGGTGGAACTATCATTTTATTCAAAAGTTCATCAGTATTCATGTTTTTTACTTTGTATTTTGCAAAAGCATTATTTAAAATATCCTTTTCTTCTTGGGTTCTTACACCTTTTTCTATTATTTTCTTTACCTGCTCTTTTTCAGTTTTTATCTCCATTTCTATGTTTTCAATTATTGGTACAAGTGTTTGTATGAATAATTTTTTTCTTTCATTTCCTTGTATTGCACTAAAATCAATTCTTTTATTTAGATAAAACTGTTTATTTTTTAGCTCACTTTCGTTTATTGTAGTTCCTGAAAAAGCAGTAAAAGAAAAAAGAAAAATTAATAATACAAATATTTTTTTTCTCATTTTTCCTCCGAGTTAATAAAGTCCGCAGAAAATCCCATTGATTTTCCTAATACATCTCTGTTATATTGACCACTATTACTGGTGATCATTTTTCTGCTTATCCCCATATCAGCGTCAGAATACATCTTTTTAAATATTATTTATCATAATTCAAAAAAGACATATTTTTTTTAATTAAATAACAATATATTATACCATACTAATTGAAAAAAAGATAACTTTTTTTGACATTTTTTAGTTAAAAAAATGAAAAGCTCTCTAAAGAAAGAGAGCTCTATTATTAGATTTAAGATTAATTTAATTGTCGCTTTTTATCCAGTTTTCTTCTCCGTTTATCAACAGAGGAAGATAAATAGTTGCATCTTCAGTTGGTGTAAGTTTAAATTCATTTTCTAATGTTACATTTTTTCCAGTAGTGTCTTTAAATTCAATAATTAATTTATGTTTAGGCCCTTTTACATATACCATAGATTTTTTATTTACTCTGATTTTTTTAGCTTTTTCTCCATTTACAGAATATGAAACATCTACAGCTGCATATTCACCAACTTTTTTATTATCTATGAAAACTTTATGCTGTTTTCCACTGACAAAGAGAGCAGCAGCAATCCCTACAAGTACAACTATCAAAATTATCCAGTTTCTAACTATTTTCATTAGTTACCACCTGCCTGACTAGAATTCATTTCAAGTATTCTTTTTCTTTCTGCCTCTTTTTCTTTCTCTCTTCTCCATTGATGAAGAATAAGAACCAAAGCAATTATTCCATAAGATACAAATACTCTGAAATATTCTCCTATCTGTGCTGAACCAATAAGTTCTTTTCCCGCTCTTGGAGCCAGAACAAACATAGTATGAAAAAGGATTACTCCACTAAGTGCATTTGGAATACTGGCTTTAGATACAGTTGCTCCCCCTATTAAAAGAGCAGCAATAGCAAACATTCCTATTTGCTCATGGCTGTTATATGTATTCATAGTTCCAATATTTTGAAGAAATATCAGTTGCCCTATCCCTGCAAGAATAGTTGAAATAACAATAGCTAATATCCTTGTTCTGTCAACTGCAATTCCAGAAGATTTAGATACTTCTATGTCCTGTCCTATTGCTCTCATATCCTGACCAAGTTTAGTTTTTCTGAACCAAACTATAAAAAGGCATAAAAGCACTATAGCAAGGATAGTTAATACAGGAATAGAATATTGTCCTATATTAAAAACTATTCCATCATCTAAAGCTCTTCTTATATTTTTAAGATCTATTGCATTTCTTATTCCATGTCCTCTTGAAAGAAGTATAGCCTCATTTCTTATAGGAATAACTTTTCCCATTCCATATAGAACTAAAAGCTGATATACTCCATTTATAAAAAATCCAAGTATCATAGAAGTAATCATTTCTCTACCCTTTGCTCTATTTAAAACAACTCCACCTATATAACCCATAAAGGCTGCTATTGGAAGAGTTATTATCACTGCAAGAAAAAATCCCTGAAGCCCAACTACATTCCAGTCAGTTATAAATATAAGAGCTATCTGTCCAGCCATTGCTCCCAGTACTATACCAAAGTTTAATCCCATTCCTGCTATTATAGGTATCAAAAGAGACAGTACAAGGAAAAGATTACGAGACAATCTCAGAATTATTTCCTGAATAAGATATTCTATACTCAATCCAGAAATTGGTATAGACAGAAGTATTATTATCACCATAAAAATAGGAACTACATTATTTACTAAGAATTTTTTGATTTTATTTTCCACTTCCAGCACCTTCCTTTCTTGTCAAAGCATATAATATCATTCCATTAGATACTATGATTCTTATCGTTTCTGACATATCTGTCTGGATTATATTATTAACAACTGTAGGTGTCATTGTCAATATTCCTTGAAATAAAAATGTTCCAACTATAACATTGACAATAGTAACTTTATTTACAGATGCTCCCCCTATAAGTATTGCTGCTATAGCAGGGAATGCCATATAAAATGGTGCAAGATATAACTGTACAAATCCAAAACTTTGTTGATACACTACAATTCCAATTGCTGCTAATACTGTGGACATAACAACAGACTCTATTCTTATTTTGTCTATATTGATTCCAGTTGCTTTTGCAAATTTATCATTAGTTCCTACAGCTTTCATCGCATACCCAGTTCTTGATCTAAAGAATATCCACATTCCAAAAGCCAGTATCCCAAAGAATACTATTTCTCCTACTGGAAGCATATCACTTGGCATATGGAGAACCTTGTCAAGAATTCTATGCCAATGACTTTCAACACTGATAGTAGTACGAAGCCCTTCTCCTCCATAAGCCCAGATCATATCCTGACTTTTAAATGGAAGAACAAGCCACATTATACACATGACAGCAACTGATGAGAATCCAATATATGTAGCAATCATCATTTCTCCACCTTTTACTTTATTAAGGATATGTCCATATATCCATCCAAATAAAATAGCAAAAGGAATTGATATTATTATTGCCCCTGCAAATCCTACAAATCCGCTAAGCCCCATCTCTATACTTATTACTGCTCCCAAGAGTCCAGCTTCTACTCCCAAAGGCATTCCAAAGTTCAATCCAGTTCCAGACTGTATCATTGGTACAAGAGATAAAACCAGTATAGCATTCATTCCAAATCTTACTAATGTATCCCCTAAAGCTGATTTTAAATTTATTCCTATAAAGGGAGAAACTATATACATTGATAAAAGAAACAGAGTTATTATTATTCTAGGCCACCCTGCATTCTTTAGCATAGTCTTGATATTATTCATTGTTTCCCTCCTTTGACACTCCTACCATCATTTTTCCAAACTCTAATATATCTGCTGTAGGTGGTAGTATTCCAGCAACTTTTCCTTCATTTATTATTGCAATTCTGTCACATATACTTCTTAGTTCCTCTATTTCAGAAGATGTTATTATTATAGTTGTCCCTTTAGTTGAGTTATACTCCTTCAAAGTATCTAAAACTAATTTCTTAGCCCCTACATCTATTCCTCTTGTAGGTTCTGATACGAATAAAACTTCAGGGTCCATAGTGAACGCTTTTGCCAGACATACTTTCTGCTGATTTCCTCCACTTAACTCCTGAACTTTCTGTTTTTCACTCATACATCTTATTTCCAGTTTCTTTATATAGTCCTGAGCGTTTTCCCTCATTGCTTCTTCATCTGCAAGATTGAATAAACCTCCAAATCTTTTCTTAAAGAATTTTCTTTGTATCTGCATAGCTGGATAGGCTATATTTTCTTCAATAGAACTTTCAAGAAGGAGTCCTACTCCTTTTCTGTCTTCTGAAACAAAAAATATTCCTTTTTCCAATGGATTATTTGGATTATTTAACTTTATCTCCTGACCTTTAAATACTATTTTTCCACTTGCATCATACAGTCCCATTACTCCATTGGCAATACCTATTTTACCCTGACCAGCCATACCTCCCAGTCCTAATATCTCACCTTTTTTAATATCAAGGTTCAGACCTTTTACCATTTCTCCTGGCATATCTACCCAGAAGTTTTTTACAGAAAGAATAGTTTCTTTAGTTTCATCCAAAGTTTCAACCTTCTCTTCAGACTCTCCCATTTTTCTTCCTATCATCCATTCTGTTATCTGGTTTACATTTGTATCTTTTGTATTTACAGCATTGATTAAAAGTCCATCTCTCAAAACTACTACTGTATCACATACATTCATTATTTCTTCCAACCTATGCGTAATAAAGATTATAGATATTCCTTTTTCAGATAACCTTCTCATAGTTTCAAGCAGTACCTTTGCTTCTTCCTCTGTTAAAACAGCAGTAGGTTCATCCAATACCAGAAGTTTTGTTTTTTCTCTCTCTATTTCACGAGCTATCTCTGTAAATTGTTTATGTGCTACAGGCATTTCATTAATAACAGTATTAGGATCTATCTCAATACCTAGTTGAGAAATAGCATTACCTGCTCTTTCCTCTATATTTTTCGAGTCTATTCTTCTTATTCTTTCACCAAAAAGATTTTCTAAAAAACTATTAGCAGTCGATTCTCTATTTAAAACTATATTCTCATTTGCTTTGAACCCAGGTATTAAAGAAAATTCCTGATGAACCATTCCTATCCCTACAGCAAGAGCATCAAATGGAGATTTAAAATTTGTTTCTTCACCATTGAAGATTATTTTTCCTCCATATCCTCCTGTTTCAGAAATAACCGGCATACCAAAAATAGCCTTCATCAAAGTAGATTTTCCAGCACCATTTTCTCCTACCAGTCCTACTATTTCACCAGGTTTAACCTCCAAATTTATATCTTTTAATACTACATTTTCTCCAAAAGACTTTGAAAGCCCCTCTATTTTCAATAATACTTTATCCACATTTTCACCCCTTGAAAATTAAAGGAGGGGGATTACCCCTCCCTTATTATTTTATTTTGAAATATTTTTCAGGAACAGTTTCATTAGTCATATTCATGTAACCTTTCCCTAAAACATATGTATCTTGATATAATAAGTAGAAGTTCTCTTTCTCTACTCCATTAACATCTGTATAGTTACTTCCGTTCCATCCAGCACCTGGAGTAAATTTCTTCAATGAATCCATGATAGAATCGAAGTCAGTAGCATCTACACCTTTTTCTACAACTGCTCTTGCATGTTCTCCTAAAGCAATTACTGAAATAAAGTTATATGAATAAGCCCATGTTCCCATTCTTCCAGCTCCACCTTTTGCTACTACTGTATCTTCAACTTTCTTTAATATTTTTGGCCAGTTCCCTTTTTCATCTTCAGAGAATTTTATTCCTAAAGCTCCAGGGTATCCCATTGTAGGAGATGGCAAGTCTGCTTCTACAAAGTATCCTCCAACTTCAGCTACTCTTTTTAATAATGGCTCTGTATGAGCATCATTTGTTGCAAAGAATGCTGTGTCTTTACCATATTTTTCTAACCAGTTAGGTACTTGTTCTAATATATATTGTTGAGCTCCTGCTACTCCAACATCACTTACTGGGTCTGGAGCAGACATATCAATAAACTCCATTCCAAGATCTTTAGCAGTTTCAGCCATTATATTTCTTCTTCTTGATAATAACTCATAGCTTAAATGTCTTGGGAAAGATATATGCATAAATTTAGTAGCCCCCATTTCTTTAGCAGCTTTTACTATTAGATATCCTCTTGCCACATTATCTGGATTAGTTACCAAATCAGCTGCATCACTGATGATCTCTGGATCTTCATGTGGAGCATTAGCTATTAATAATATATCAGGTCTTTTTTCTCTTATTCTTCTAAAAGCTTCAACAGTTCCTGGAACAGCTTCTGCTACTATTATAACTTTCATTTGAGGATCATCTGCTAATCCTACCATTTGAGAAATAGTAGTTTCCATTTCCTGCATGAAGTTATCTGGATAAGTAACATGAGTTACCATTCCACCTTTATCACTTGCTCCATACATTTTTACTAGTTCCTCAGCTCCACGAAGACTGTCTTCCGATTGAGATACTGTTCCACTTACCACTCCAATATGGTAATCAGCAGCAAAGCTGAACACTGAAAATAAAAACATAAAAAGTCCAACAAAATATTTTTTCATAAGTTCCCCCTTACAATTTTATTATCTTCTTTATAATTTCTATACTTAATATATGCACATAATAAAAAAAGTACTATTTTTTAAGTACAGGAGTTACAAAACTTTTTGATATTGTTAGGATTATACTCCTTTAAACGATGTATGTCAACCATTATTTTATTCAAATAGAATTTTAATTTCATTTATGTATTTTTTGAAAAATTATTACGCAATAATTTGAGACCTTTTTTTCTCGCTAACTTAAGTTAAATTGGAGATTTTATTCTTGATTTATACAATTTATGTATTTTCAATTATATATTTTTTTTATAAATTCAATAAAAAAGATCTAACATCATATCAATATTAGATCTAATTTATAAAATTATTTAATTGTCTCCAATTTGCCATTAACAAAAACTTGTTTTACCTTATCAGAGTTATTTTCTTTTGTCTCTTTTATTTTCTTAGTTCTCTCTTCAAGTTTTTTAGATACATAAAGTATGATATCAAAATTAGTTATTTCATGAGAACCTCTCTCTTTATTTTCTTTTTTCATATAAGGTTTTTCATACATTTCAAATATAATATCCAAGTTAGTCATTTCTTTCATTTTCATCCCTCCAAGATCAATCAAAAATTTAAAAATCTCCTTAAAAATGTACCAATTATTTAAAACTATAGCTTTAAAATTTCATCCCTCTTCTTATAGCTATATAGTATTAAAAATTCATAAAAATGTAAAACCGTATTTCATACACGTCTTAACAAGTATAAACTTGTATGTTTTTTATTTTGAAAAATAAAAAAGGCCTCAACATTCATTGAAACCTTTTAATCAAAAATTATTTATCTATATTTCATCCCATCCATCTATAGATGAACTCATATTGTAACTTGTTACAGTACCTTCAAAGAAGTTTGCTTTAACATTTCCTTCTCCCTCTGTATCTGCAAATTTTGTAAGATGCTTATATGGATTTTTATTAAATCCTTCATATATTGGCTTTAGCCCAATACTTCTTAATCTCTCATTAGCCAACCATTTTGTATATTGTTCAGTTGTTTCTTCTGTTATTCCCAGAATCTGATTTCCTATTATATGGTTAGTCCAATTTATTTCCTGCTCCACTGCTTTTCTAAACATGCTATAAATTTCTTCATCATTAAAGAAATCTGGATTTTCATTTCTTATTTCTTTTAATAAATGCTGAAAAATAACTACATGAGACAGTTCATCTCTATTTATAAGCCTTATTACATCTGAAGTTCCCATCATTCTGTTTCTGCTTGCTAAAAGATAGAAAAAATTAAATCCATTATAGAAGTATATTGCTTCTAAAAGATAATCTGCTATTATAACTTTTGAAAAATTCTTATCATTAGGTTCTTCCAAAAACTTTTGATACATTTCAGCAATATATTTATTTCTTTCAAATAATATCTTGTCTTCTCTCCACTTATCATATATAGAATTTCTTATTTCCTTGGGAAGTATAGATTCTATTATATATTGATAAGATTGGGAATGTATAGCTTCCTGAAATGTCTGTATAGAAAGTATCAAATTTATTTCAGGAGCTGTTATATAGTCACAGACATTTGGAATATTATTAGTTTGAATACTATCAAGAAATATTAAAAATGATAAAATTCCATCATAAGCTTCTTTTTCCTGATCTGTCAGATTTTTATAGTCATTTTTATCCTGTGTTAAATCTATTTTTTCTGGTATCCAAAAGTTTCCCATCATTGTTCTATAAAGTTGATTTGCCCATTGGTATTTAACATTATTCAGGTTAAATATATTTGTACTGTCTCCTTTTATCACTCTTCTCTTAGACAGAGAATCATCTCCCAGAGGATTAAAAAGTTTTTTTCTATCCACTACAGCTTTCACACTCCTCTTTTTCATTCATTATATTAGTATTTTTCTGAATTGTTCTTATATAGTAAACTGATTTGCAGCCATTTTTCCATGCTGTCATAAAAGTATCATAAATATCCTTTGCCTTTATATTTTTATTCAAATCAAAAATCAACTCCATAGAAACTCCCTGAGTAGTCCACTTTCCTATTCTGCTCATTATTTTTACATATGTCTGTGGATTTACATTTTTAAATTCTGGATAGAACCATGCTCTGTCTTTAAGATATTTTACTACTCTTGGTACTGCTCCCTTTTGGTTTTTTTCTATATAAAATCTTGAAAATGTTGGATTAACTGAAGCTGTCGCTCCCATAAGAAGAGATGTTGAAGTATTAGGGGCAATAGCAGTAAGTTCTCCATTACGCATTCCATATTTTTTTACCAATTCAAATACTTCTCCCCATTTGTCTGCATATTTTGAATTCTTCATATACCATTCTCTATCTTTTTGGAAAAACAATCCTTTATCCCACAAAGAACCTTTAAAGGCTGGATATTCTCCTCTATCTTTAGCCAGCAATGCTGATGATTTTATGCTGTATAGAGCAATTTCTTCAAAAAGTTCATCTATATCATTCATAGACTCATCATAAATCATAAATTCTCTTGCTAAATAATCTGCCAACCCCATAGTTCCTACTCCTATAGTTCTATATGAGACATTATGTTTATCCGATTCTTTTATAGGGGTTTTAGTTAAATCAATAGTATTATCCAATATTCTTACAGCAGTATCAACTATATTTTCAAGTTCCTCTTTCAATATTTCAGCCAAATTCAGAGATACCAAATTACATGTATGAACTTCTCCTAGATTTACAGTTCTTACTCCTTTTTCTTCTACAGTTTCTTCTGCAAAGTTTTTACTTGGAGAAAAATTAGAAAAACTCTCCATACACAGATTTCCATTACCTATCATTCCTTTATGGCTGTTATGGTTCATCAGATTTGCCCTATCCTTGAAAAAAATATATGGCATTCCTGTTTCTATCTGCACTTTCATTATTTCTTTAAATAATTCCCTAGCTTTTATCACTTTTTTAAGCTCTAAAGAAGTATCTTTTTCCAGCTTTTCATAAATCTCTTCAAATTTTTCTCCATAAAGTTCACATAATTCAACTCCATACTTTTTACGTACTTCATATGGATCTACTAATGTCCACTCTAAATTTTCTTCCACTCTTTTCATAAACAAATCAGATAATACAACCTGAGGATATATGTCGTAAGCTTTTCCTCTCTGATCTCCATTTTCTGTCTGAAGCTCTAAAAACAGCTCAATATCCAGATGCCATGAATCAAGGGCTGCTGTTACAGCTCCTGCTCTTCTCCCCTGCTGATTTACAGCTACAGCAGTATCGTTTACTATTTTTATCCATGGAACTACTCCACCACTTGCATTATAATATCCATTTACCATAGAATCTTTAGCCCTGATTCTTGAAATATTAAGCCCTACTCCTCCACCGCTTTTGCTTATTTTAGCAATAGTGTCTATATTATAGAAGATAGATTCTATATTATCATCCATTGCAGTGATAAAACATGATGATAGATTTCCTTTTGGTATTCTCAAATTTGCAAGAATAGGTGTAGCTAAAGATATTTTTTTCAGAGACAGGGCATTATAGAATCTTTTTGCTACTGCAACTCTATCCTCTTCATTTATTGCCAACAACATGGCTATACACATAAATACTTCCTGTGGAAGTTCATAGATATTCCCCTTGAATTTCAAAAGATATCTATTCACAAACATGTTAGCTCCTGCATAGTCATACATCATATCTCTTGATATATCAATAACCTTTTCTAGTTCTTTGATCTCATCTTTTGTATATTCCTGAAGCCTGCTGTCATATATTCCTTTTTCTGTAAGAGTTTTTATTGTTTTATAAAAATCACCATATGAAAAACCTCTTTTATGAAAAACTTCTCTTTCTGTTTCCATCATGAGAAGCCTTCCAGCAACATATGTCCAGTCGCTTTCTTCAAAACTTGTCATTGCAACTGCTTGATTTATAAGAGATTCCTGTATTTTTTTTGTTGTTATATTTTCCTGATATATTGAATCTATATAGCTTTCCAGCTCAACCATATTAACTTCCAGACCTTCACAGGCTCTTACCAATTTCTCTCTTATTTTTGTTATATCTAAATTTTCTCTTATTCCAGCTCTATTTATAACTTCTCTCATTATATAACCTCTAAAAACTTTTCCATTGTGTAATATTCTCCATCTTTTTCAATAACTGGAGCACTCATAATTCTATTTTTACTGGCTACAGTCATTAAAGTTTTTAAATCCTGAATATATTCATATTCAATTCCTTTATTATCTAAAGTCCTTTTTAAAGACTCACATTTACTACATCCTTCTTTACCAAATACTTTTATCATTTTTCCTCCTCAGTACAGCATATTGTATAGCATGTTATTTTATTCACAACATGTAGAAATATTATTGCATATATTTTAATTTTTTTCAATCATTTTATAGAAAAGTAATTATTCTGTATGATGTGTTATTCTACACCAATGATAAAATTCCTGTTAAAAATACTTAAGATTTTCACTGAATTATAAAAAACACTAAAGGAATTTTCTCCTCTAGTGTTTTTTAGTTTAAATATTATTTGGTGGAAAGATTTTTATTAAGATATTTTTTTGAATAACTCTACAAGTTTTTCTTTATCAAAGAATACTGGATTTGCTCCAGCACAAGCATCCTTCATAGCATTTTCAGCTAATAGTTCAAAGTCTGGGTTGTCTACTCCTACTTCTTTTAGTGATTTAGGTATTCCAACTTCTTCAGAAAGTGCTTTTATTCTACCAATTACATAGTCTACACATTCTTTATCAGTTTTGCCAGCTGCATCATAACCAATAGTTTGAGCTATTACTCTGAATTTTTCAGGAGCATTTTTAGCATTTTCTTCCTCTACTATTGGAAGAAGCATAGCATTACATACACCGTGAGGAAGGTCATACAATCCTCCAAGTTGGTGTGCCATTGCATGTACATTTCCAAGTCCAGCATTACTGAATGCTATTCCATTTAAGAAACAAGAATAACACATTTGCTCTCTAGCTTCTATATCACTTCCATCTTTTACCGCTCTTGGCAGATAATCAAAAATTTCTTTTATAGCATATAGAGCTGTACAATCAGTAACATCCATAGCTCCTTTTGCTACTACTGCTTCTATTGCATGAGTTAGAGCATCCATTCCTGTTGCTGCTGTAAGAGGAGCTGGTTTACTCATCATAAGCTCAGGATCATTTACTGTTATTGCTGCAAGAGAATTTGTATCTACCATAATCATTTTTACATGTCTCTCTTCATCAGTTATTACATAGTTAATAGTTACTTCAGCAGATGTTCCAGCTGTAGTAGTTATAGCTATTATAGGAAGTGATTTGTTTTTAGTTTTGTTCACTCCTTCATAATCTTTTATATTTCCTCCATTAGTTGCAAGTACAGCAATAGCTTTTCCACAGTCTTGAGGTGATCCTCCTCCAATACTTACAACAAGGTCACATTTTTCATCAGTTAATATTCTATATCCATCTTCCACATTTTTTACTGTAGGATTTGGTTTAGGTTCATCATAAACAACAAAATCTACTCCTGCTCCCTTTAATATATCAGTAACTTTTTTTACAGTTCCATTCCCCATAAGAAACTTATCACTTACAACTAAAGCTTTTTTACATCCCATTGTTGATAATGGCTGTTTAAGCTCAGCAAGACATCCTCTTCCTAATAGATTAATTGGTGGTATGTAGTAAATCATTTTATCCCCCTTCTTATATTTTTATTCGTATATTCGTACATAATTCTTATATACGTATTTATGTTTTAATCTTAACATAAAAAAATACAAGTTGTCAAATACTTTCTAAAAATAGATATAAAAAAATTTCAAAAAATAAAAAAAAGAGAGTATCAAAAATACTCCCTTATACTCTCATAATTTTATTAATTATAGAGCAGCTTTTGCAGTTTCAGCTAATTTAGTGAATTCAGCTGCATTGTTTAAAGCGATATCTGCTAAAACTTTTCTGTCTAATACGATTCCAGCTCTTTTTAATCCATTGATTAAAGTTGAATAAGTTAATCCATTGATTCTAGCTGCTGAGTTTATTCTGATGATCCAAAGTGATCTCATTCTTCTTTTATTAACTTTTCTATCTCTTGTTGAATAAGCTGCTGCTTTCATTGTAGCTTGTTTAGCTTGTTTTATAACGTCACCAGACGCTCCTCTGAATCCTTTTGCAGCTTGTAATATTTTTTTATGCTTTCTTCTTCTAACTATACCAGTCTTAACTCTCATTGTTTTTTCCTCCTAAATATAAATCTCAATAATTTGAATTGTTTATTATCTTCCTACTCCGTATGGTAGTAACCCTTGCATATGTTTCTTTAAAGTGTCAGTAACTACTAAATCTTTCTTTAGGCTATTTTTTCTTTTTCTATCTTTTTTAGTTAAGATATGGCTTTTTCCAGAATGTTTAACTATAAATTTCCCAGTCCCTGTTACTTTAATTCTCTTTTTTGCTCCTCTGTGAGTCTTCATTTTTGGCATAATAATACCCTCCTCTCGAATATATAAATATTAATATAATTATTAACTCTTTTTAGGTGTTAATATAATGTGTTTCTGCTTTTCGTTATATTTTTTATCTGCATCTGCAACTTCAGCAAACTTTTCTGCAATCTCATTTAGAGTATCTATACCAAGTGTAGCATGCATTCTTTCTCTTCCAAATAAAACTAAAGTAACTTTTACTTTATTTTCTTTAGATAAGAACTTTTCAATTTGACCCATTTTAGTTTCTAAGTCATGAGTATCTATTCTAGCAGTAACTTTTACTTCTTTTATTACTACTTGTTTTTGATTTTTCTTAGCTTCTTTAGCTTTTCTTGTTTGTTCATATCTGTATTTTCCGAAGTCCATTATTTTACATACTGGTGGCTTCGCAGTAGGTGAAATCTCAACTAGATCTAAATTTTCCTGTCTTGCTAATTCCAATGCTTCATTAGCTGACATAACTCCTAATTGTTCACCTGTCGAAGAGATAATTCTAAATTCTCTCCCTTTAATTTTTTCGTTGATTCTAATTTTTTCAGAAATAATTCAACACCTCCATTTAGTTACACAATAAAAAAAACAGGACAATACTACGCCCTGTTATTACTCCTAAAATTGAAATATAGAGGATTAAAATCTCGTACTCTATTAAATCTTTTTTTATACCTAATGTAAGCCCTAAGACCCAAAAGGTGAGAAACAGGCGTTTCTTCTTTATCCAACTTTTATTTAGTTCCTTTATTATTATATCAGAAACATAAATAAAGTCAAGCTTTTTTTATATTATCCTATTTCACACACAGGATTATTTTTATCTATTATAGTAGCTTTACACTGTCCTCCTAATTCTTGAAGCACAAGCTCTTCTAATTCACTGACTATTTTTTTAAATTCCTCTTTTCTATTTTCATCTATTAATTCCATATAAAGAAGAGCATTTTTAGTATTTTCAGTTATTTTAGTTCTGTCAGCTTCTCTCCAGAGCCACCCTCTCACCACTGCTCCCTTATCATCTCTATATATAAGTTCATCTTCTTTAGGAGGCTTATTCTCCTCTTCGCCTAAAGGAATAAATTCCTCATCTCCTTTAGCAAAACACAATACCATATCCCCTTCTATTTTGTCCAGATCCTCTCCCCCACATGTAACAAGATTTTTCAAACATATTACATTATATATATCTACAAGAGGATTTATTATTCCTAATATATGTCCCTTTGCAATTCTCGAAGCCATTGCATCAATTGAAGCTTTAGCTCCTTTTTTAGTTTTAAATTTTTTCATAGCAAGGCTGTATTCTTTTATATACCCCTCTGCCTCATCACCAGAAGCTAATCTTTCACAAAGAGATTTACATACAGATTCCAGCATATCTGCTTTTCCAGTTCCATTGTTATCAACATTTTTAAAAGACAATACTCCTATTTCTAAATTGGGAAACATTTCAAATACATTCTCTTCAATAACAAATCTCTTCATTTCTTCCTCCTGTTTTCTATAATAATTAAACTATATCATAAAAAAAATAAAAAACCTATTTTTTCATTAAACTTATAGACTTTGAAATCCTTTTGCGTTAAAATATCATAAACACATTCAGGAGGGAAAAAATGGAAATAGATATCAAATTGGCTTATGATGATTTAGAAAATGTAAAACTTCTTTTTAATGAGTATACTGCTATGCTTGGAGTCAACCTTGCTTTTCAGGGATATGATGCTGAAATCAAAAATCTTCCTGGAAAATATGCTATGCCCTCTGGAAGATTATACATTGCATATTGTGGCAACAAAGCTGCTGGTTGTATAGCTTTAAGAAAATTTGGAGAAGATGGCTGCGAAATGAAAAGACTTTTTGTCAGACCTGAATACAGACATCTCAAAATAGGAAAAAAATTAGTAGATAAAATAATAACAGATGCTCATGAATTAAAATATAAATATATGGTATTAGATACTCTTTCAAATTTACACGGAGCTGTTGCTCTTTATAAAAAATCTGGTTTTCATGAAGTTGAAGCTTATTATGAGAATCCTTTAGATAATGTATTGTATTTTAAATTAGATCTTTAACAAAAATGGCTGCCAGTTGACAGCCATTTTTTAATTCTTCCTTTGTTAATATTATTTTTATATCTTTTTCCTTACTTTATGCTATATGTAAAAAATACTTGTTATTCCTTTCTTTTGAATCTCTTTATAGACCCTTTTTAACAGCATTTTTTCTTCTTTTGTATATTTATTTTTACTCAATTCTTCACTTATTAATTTAAGAAGTAGATTATCTTCTATTATCCTTTCATTTATTTCGAATTTATTATATTTTTTAAATAAATATATAATTATTTCTCTATTGGTTTTAAATTTAGTTTTTAATTTTTTAATTCCTTTTTGAATTATTTCAAATTCTTTATCAGTAACTCTTACCCCTAGAATAGTTTTATTTTTACTTCCACTTCCTAAAGGCCTTCCCTTTTTTCCCATAAGGTTCCTTTTTCCTCCTTTGGTAGTGATACTAAATACTTTATTTTCTTCACTTAAAAAATTTTTAAAGTTTTTTCTACATTTCGTTTTTTCATTAAAAGAATCTCAATTCCATTGTTATTTTTTTAAACTTTCATATGCTTTATCAAACTTTTCTCTTATTTAAACACTCCTCTTAATTAATTTTTCTCTCATTTTTCCAAATAGATCTTTCTATTATTTTTTATTTCTACAATAAATTCTCCTATTTTAGAAAAATATTGACTAATTTCTTCTTTTGTTTCTTCATTATATATTTTTTTCTGAAAATAATCTCATTGGAATAAAAAGATTCTTTTACAATGTAATTTTTTATATGCTTTTCCATAGAATCTTCCCCTACCCACATTTCCATATTATTTATATTTAACCTTTTTACCCCTAAAATTTCATACACTGCTTTATGTCTTTCTTCTCTGTTTTTTTCTTTTATAGAGATATTTCATTTTATAATTATTCTAGTAAAATCCTTATATATTTTCATATTTAATGGGAATTAATTCATTTAACCTAATTTAAAGTATTATTTGTTATAAATGTTTGTTTTCTAATAAAGTTTTCTATTTTTCCAATTAAATATAAAAATTTATTTTTTACAACATTCATCACATAATTTTGCTTCTTTATAACCTTATTTTTACTACATACTCACTATAGGAAATTTTAAACTGGATATATACAAGTTCCTCCATGGACTTTTTGAATAAAAAAATTTTATTCTTCTATTATATTAAATCTTTTCTTAAGAAGTTTTCCCTGTTTAAATATTATTTTCTTACATGCTGGTATTCTTTCTGCTTTCTTTGTTTTTGGATTATTAAATATCTTTGCCTTCCTTTCTTTTACTTCAAAGCTTCCCCAGCCTTTAAAAATAACTTTTTTTTCTTCTTTTAAAATATCTAATAATGTTTCCCAAAAAATCTCTACTCTTTCTTTAGCTATCTTCAAATTTTTTAATTCCCTAACTCTTTTATATTCTCTTATAAATTCTGTTTCTTTCATGATTTCTATCCTTTCATTTCATTTTCATCTCTTAATGCAAGTTTAAATAACTCTATTAATATTTGAGTATTATTCCTTTTTTGACCATTAATATGACTTAATTTTTTTATTTTCTTTTGTATAAAAATATATTCTTCTTTGATAAAATGACATCCATATAAACGATATTTTTGTAATTTTTTCTTTTTTTCTTTTCTTCCTTCCATATCCTTCCTTTACATAATTGCCTGATAAATATTTATTATTTCTTCTTTTTCTTCAATTTCCCTCTTTATTTTTTGTTTTTCTTCTTTACATTTTTTTAATAATTCTTTATAGTCTTCTTGATAATATCTATATGGTTCCACTTCAGTTATATATTTTTCTATTGCTAATAGCTTCTGATATTTTTCTCTTGAAGATATTAGTGCTTTATCTATTGCTTCTACTTCCCTTTGATTATCCACAGTTCCTTCTTTAACCTCTAGTTGATGAAAATTAGCTTCAAGTTGTTTTAATGTTGAAAATACATCTGTTGATGAATATGATGCTGCTGTTATTATTAAAAGGCATCCTATTAGGATTTTTCTCATAACTCCACCTCTATTTTTTCTTTTAATGGTATATATTCTTTCACTACATTATTTATCTCATAATTTTTAACTACTTCATTTATTACTTTTTTTCTCTAAGTTTTTGATTAAATAAAGTTTTCTGTATCTCTACTACATTTTTATCTTTTAATGATTCTCTATTTATTTTAAATTTATTTTTTAATTTTCTAAGCTCTTTTTAAATGATTTTAAATTCTTCATCAGTGATTCTTATACCTAAAATAATCTTATTTTTATTCCTGCTTCTGAAAGATCCTCCTATTCTTTTAATTTTTTCACTCATATTTCCCATCTTCCAAATTAGCTCAAGGTTATTTTATGGCCTTTACTACTTTAAATTTTTTATGACATATTGGAATATTTATCAAATCACTGAAAACTCTTTTTTTCATGTCCAATATTAATTCATTATCCTGAATTATTGCTTCTACTATTAAAAACTTATCACTTTTTTTATCATAATTTATTATTGCATATTTTCTTCCATTTAATTCTAGAATTTCATAATTTCGATACCATTCTGGTTTATGATATCTTCCATTTACTTTCCAATAGTGATAACTTCCTATAGACAGTGTTACAATAATCCAAAATAAGAAAAAGCTTTTTAAATAATTTTTAAATTTATCCATTATTTTTTCTTCCTTTTAATTTCTTTTGAAAATATTAGACTACCCTCATTCAAAGGCAGTCTAATATTTTAATAATCAATTTAATTAAAATTTGTAATTGAATCTTACTCCATATTTGATTGATGAATCTTCTTTATTGCTTTCATCTGCTGCTTCTACTTCAAATGTTACTCCCATGTGGTTCGCTTTTTCTACTGTAAGTCCAATTTTTCCTGTTAGTTTTCCTTCTCTTTCTTCTG
>ERZ838225.1089-NODE-1089-length-26950-cov-31.492768_pt1 | contig 26950 bp, 20 predicted proteins | sample MGYA00519684_ERZ838225 | MGnify/ENA primary metagenome ERZ838225 (study PRJEB31850, sample SAMEA3708829) | human gut metagenome | biome: human gut; feature: human-associated habitat; material: faeces | place: China | collected 2014 ...
CAGACTGCAATATTTTGTTCATAACCTAAATTATAAAATTCAATCTAAAAATCCGCACCACCTGCAATCGGTAGTTCCTAAGTAAAATTCCAATCTTGAAAAAATGTATTGACAACAAAGTACCATAGTGCTATGGTTAATTACATAAGTAATGAACAACATAACAAACAAAAAACAAGAGGACAGATAAGCGCATTTGAAAAGCTGTCAGCAACAGAATAATTTCTGGAAAGAAAGGAGTACATCATGCATGAATGAGATTTTGACGCAGGAGAAATCCATATATCTGCAGATTGCAGAGATGATCGAGACAGATATTTTAAGGGATATTCTTCTGGAAGAGGAACGCGTGCCGAGCACGAATGAACTGGCGAAGTTATATGCCATTAATCCAGCGACGGCAGCCAAAGGAGTGAATATATTGGTGGATGAAGGTGTTCTGTATAAGAAAAGAGGGATTGGAATGTTTGTGTCAGCAGGTGCGAAAGAGGCAATCTTAAGCCGGAGAAAGAATGAATTTTATGATAACTATGTAAAAAAACTGTTAGAGGAAGCAGCGAGCATCGGACTTGGAAAAGAAGAAGTCATTCAGTTGATACAATCCGGCAATGAAGCGTAAGGAGCTGTCCGGATGGAAAACAGTGATACCGGAAGCATGGAATCATGCAAATAAGAGGAATGATACAGGAAAATGTATTTTAAAGTTGTGAAAAGAAAGGCAGGAAGATGATTCATGGAATCAATCGTATGTAATGGTATAGGTAAAATTTATGGAAAAAAACAGGTGTTAAAGAATATCAATCTCACATTGGAGAAAGGAAAGATTTATGGACTGATCGGAAGAAACGGTGCCGGAAAGACGACATTGTTATCCATTATGTCCGCACAAAATCCGGCATCCGAAGGAACTGTGACATGGAATGGTGAAAATGTATGGGAGAACCGCAAGGCGTTAGATCACATTTGCTTTTCCAGAGAGTTGTCCATCAATCTCTATGGAAGCGGCGTGAGCGGCATGAAAGTAAAAGATTATCTGAAAACTGCTTCCTATTACTATCCAGACTGGGATCAGGCACTTGCGGAGGAACTGATCAAAAAATTTGAACTGAATACAAAACAGCGTATCAATAAAATGTCCAAAGGTATGCTGTCCATGGTGACGATTATCGTAGCACTTGCAAGCAAAGCCGATTTTACGTTTATGGATGAACCGGTGGCAGGCCTTGATGTTGTAATGCGTGATTATTTTTACCATAAACTGATGGAGGAATATACAGAGACCGGACGTACCTTCGTTATTTCCACACATATTATCGAGGAAGCAACAGACCTGATGGAAGAAGTGGTCATGATCAAAAATGGCGAGGTGCTGCTGAAAGAAAATACGCAGGAACTTCTGGAGAGAAGCTACCATGTAAGTGGTCTTGCAGAAGTTGTGGATCAGGCAACGGAAGGCTATGAGAGACATCATGAAGAGAAGATGGGAAGAAGCAAGAGTGTGACGATCCTTTTGGAGGAAGGACAGAAGCTGCCAGAAGGCTATGATGTGACCATACAGCCGCTCAATCTGGAAAAATTGTTTGTATCCCTTTGCGGAATGGAGGAGTAGACATGGCAGAGAGCAGGATTATTAAGAGAAATGTTCTATTCTGGGGAAAATCAGGATTGCAGCTGACCGGCATGATGTTGATTTTTATGGTTGTATATGGATTCCTGTTTAATATGGGAAGCGGCAGTATATTCGGGGATTTCTGGAAAACAGCTTATTTTTACGGTGGGATCATAAGCGTTCTATTTGCGCTGATCGGACCGGTTTCCTATGTGGGAGCATATCTGCCGCTGACATTGTCTTTTGGATCAGGAAGAAGGGAAGCAGTCTTTGGGGCACAGATTTTCTGCATAGCTTATGGAGTGAGTTCCTATATCATTCTGGTACTGGCAGGCATTATGAGCAGTGGAAAATTAGATGGAAAGCTGGATGTTTTGATAGCAGTTCTGTTTATATTTATGACAGCGGTCGGACAGCTTGTCTCGGTTGCGCAGATGCATTTCGGGATAAAAGGAATGATCATAGGAATCGTCATTGTGGTATTATGCATGGTCGGCGGATTTGTGACAGGAATTGGATTCATAGATGAGATCATGGTATGGATCAACGGAATGCAGACAAATGTAGTATGGATATTACTTGCGATAGGAGCGATTGCCAGCATTGCGTTGTATGCAGTCAGTGTCACGGTGCTTTTCCGTGAAATGAGATATTACGAAGTGAAAGCATAAGTTGGGAGGCGGAAAGAATGAACAGTTTTTTAATTCAGTGTAAGGTGCGGAAAACAGAGCTTTTGCAGTTTCTTGGAATTACTGCTGTGGGATACTTGATCGGTCTGATCGTTGTATTTATCGTGATGAATGTGGCAAAAGAGAATACCTGTGCCACAGCCGGAACTATGCTGGCGTTCATCGCCTTTGCCTTTATGCATTTATTTGGGATTACTTTTTCTTTCATGGGGGATTTTAACATGGCAATTTCCCTGGGTGCGACCAGAAAAAGCTTTGTCTCAGGCTATGTACTTTTTAATCTGCTGGAGATCGCAGTGCTGGAACTTGAGATCGTTGTGTTTGGTGTAGTTGAGAAGTTTTTGCTGGAAAATGCATTTCCACAGGCGGTTATGGAAATTGACCTGACAAACTTTTTTACATGGAACTATCTGTCAGGTGTCCTGGTCGTATTTACAGCAGTGGAAATGTTTTTCGGCGCAGTTATTTTAAGATATGGCATGAAAGTGTTATGGATTTTATGGGCGGTCTGGATGATAATCTGTCTGGTTCCCATGAATATTGCAAAGAATGAAAAGCTTTCCGGTGAACTTGCGAAATTAGGGCTGTTTCTGGGTGGAAAATTCACGCCACAGGGAATTGTGGCTCTGGTGATTGCCTTAACAATTGTGATAGCAGTCATTACCTGGAACATTCTTCGGAAACAGCGAGTGACAGCATAAATATTATGTGATAAGATAAAACCATGTGGGTGAAAAATACCTGCATGGTTTTTTGTTATGTCAACCATTAATCAGATAACAGGATCACGGAAAAATATAAGGGGATTATGATGAACGATAAGTTAGAACAGTTACAGAAATATTTAGAGAAAATGGAACAGTTCAACCATGTGAACACATTATTGTATTGGGATATGAGAACCAACACTCCAAAGGAAGGATTTGCAGGACACAGCGATGCACTCACTTATTTTTCAACGGAGCAGTTTTCCATGTCGACCTCGGATGAACTGAAAACGTTATTGGATACACTGGCAGAGCCGGAAGAGTTTGAAAAGCTTGACGATAAGTGGAAGTTTGTTGTAAATAAAATGAAAACAGATATGGACAGAAATCGCAGAATTCCAAAAGAATTTTATGAAAGCTTCGTGAAAGCACAGTCGGAATCGGAGAATGCGTGGGAGGAAGCGAAGGAAAAAGCAGACTTTTCTGTTTTTGCCCCACATTTGCAGAAAATGATCGATATGACAGCGGAGATGACCGGTTACACAGATCCGGAAAAAGAAGTTTACGACGCACTGTTAGACCAGTATGAAAAAGGAATGGATTCCGCTACGATGGACCGCCTGTTTGAAGATTTAAAAGCAGAGCTGATTCCTCTGGTGCAGAAAGTGCTTGCAGCGAAACAGCCGGATGACAGCAAGTTTCATGCTTCATTTGACAAGAATGCGCAGAAGGAAGTGGAGAAGCTTTTGCTGAGTTATATCGGATTTGACTGGAACAGAGGAACAACCGGGGAATCTGCACATCCGTTTACACTAAATTTTTCGTCAAAGGATGTGCGTGTGACTAATCATTTTTATGAACATGATCCGCTCAGTGCGATGTATTCGGCAATCCATGAGGGTGGTCATGCGATTTTTGAGCAGAATGTGAATCCGGATTATGACGGAACGGTAGCGGGAAGCTGCAGTTATATGGGAATCCATGAGAGCCAGTCCCGTTTTTATGAGAACATTCTTGGAAGAAATAAGAATTTCTGGATTCCGGTTTATGCAAAAGTGCAGGAAAAAATGCCACAGCTTCAGGACGTTTCGTTGGATGAATTTTATAAGGAAGTCAATCATGTGAGAAACAGTTTTATCCGCACAGAGGCAGATGAACTGACTTACTGTTTCCATATTATTTTAAGATATGAGATCGAGAAGGCAATTTTCCGCGACCATGTGAAAGTGGAGGAACTTCCGGCACTCTGGAATCAGAAAATGCAGGAATATTTACAGATTACTCCGGCAGATGATGCGGAAGGAATTTTGCAGGATATGCACTGGTCTGACGGTTCTTTTGGTTACTTTCCATCCTATCTGCTTGGCAGTATTTATGACGGCATGTATTTAGATCGTCTGGAGGAAGAACTTGGCTCTGTGGATGCGCTGCTCGCGGAGGGAAGAATCGGTGAGATTACAAAATGGCTGAATGAGAAGATTCATCAGTATGGTTCTACCAGAAGCCCGAAAGAAGTGATCAGATACGTCTGCGGCAAAGAAGTTTCAGCAGAACCGCTGATTCGTTATTTCAAAGAAAAATATACAAAAGTTTATAATCTTGGTTAAAAAAGAAATTTTTGTGGATAATGGATAGAAAAGGAGAAGTATGAAAAAAGGAATTATTTTTGACATGGACGGAACGCTGTGGGACTCGGCAGCGAACGTTGCAGAATCATGGAATCTTGCCATAAAACAGGATGGCTCTGTTGATAAAAAACTGACGGAGCAGGATATTCAGGGGGTTATGGGAAAGACCATGGATGTGATCGCAGACATTCTTTTCCCGGAACTGGAAAAAGAGGTGCGCATGAAATTGTTAGATCAGTGCTGTTCCATGGAAAATGACTACCTGAGAGAGCATGGTGGAGTTTTGTATCCAAAATTGGAGGAGACACTTTCTGCACTGAAAGAAAAGTATCCGCTCTACATCGTGAGCAACTGCCAGAGTGGTTATATAGAGGCATTTTTAGATCATTACGGATTTGGAAAATACTTTGAAGATATAGAGTGTTATGGAAATAATCTGAGACAGAAGGGCGATAATATCAGATTATTAGCAGACCGGAACGGGTTGACAGAGGCAGTGTATGTCGGCGATATCCAGGGGGATTATGATGCCAGCTGCCACGCAGGTGTCGGGTTCATCCACGCAGCATATGGGTTTGGAACAATTGCAGCGGACGTGCCGGAAATCCATACATTTGAGGAACTTACAGAGACAGCAGACCAATATTTTGCTCTGCGGTAAGAAATTATAAGGGTTTATCATATGACAAAATTAGATGAGTTAGTAACACAGATCAACAGAGAACATGTTTATATCCAGACACATAATTTTCCGGATCCGGATGCCATCGCAAGTGCGTTCGGCCTGCAGGAACTGTTAAAGCTTCGAGGGATTCATGCGACGATCTGCTATAAGGGGAAAATCGACCGTTACAGTACTGACAAGCTGAGAGAGATTTTGGACATCAGACTGGTAAATATTGAGAATATTGACAGTGAACTCACGGAGGACGACGAGGTTATCCTGGTAGATGCGCAGAAGGGCAATTCCAACATTATCGATATGACCGGGGATGAGATCATCTGCATCGACCATCATCCGGTTTATGAGAAAACGGAGTACCGGTTTACGGATATCCGGCCGGGTGTCGGGGCTTGCGCATCGATCATAGCACAATATTTTTTTGAAAATGAAATACCGATGGATCAAAGAATTGCAACAGCGCTGACGTTTGGAATCCGTATGGATACACAGAAATTGTCGAGAGGCGTATGCAAAATGGATATGGAAATGATCTGGCGCATGTTTGACCTGTGTGATCAGGATATGATTTATCTCTTAGAGAACAGCACACTCTATTTCGAAGATCTGATGGCGTATTCCAAGGCAATCTCAAGCATTGAGGTGTTTGAGAATATCAGTTTTGCAGATACCGGAAGGGATTGCCCGGAGGCTCTGATCGCCAGTGTGTCAGATTTTATGCTTGCATTGGTGGAAGTCTCTTTTTCAGTGGTCTATTCCAGAAAAAAAGAAGGGATCAAAATTTCTGTGCGGAGTGAGCGTCCCACATTAGATGCCGGAAAAATTATAAGCAAGGCGTTAAAAGGCATCGGAAGCGGTGGCGGGCATGCTACGATGGCAGGCGGTTTTGTGCCGTTTGACGGAAATGACCGGGAGGAAGATCTGATGATCCAGAACATCCGCGAAAGATTTATCGATGTGATCAGCAGGACGAAACGAAAGTCATTAAGATAGGTGGAAAATCTTGACTTTTCGGGGAAATCTCTGTATAATCACAGAAGGTTAAAGGCAATGATCCATTCATTGCAAATAGAAAAGACGATGACGAAGACAGTAGTTGTTAAGAGAAAGGCAAAGAGAGCCGGGATTGGTGTGAACCGGTGCGAGTATCTTAGGAATGAACATCACTTCCCAGTCGCAGTCCGAAATGTTTTGACTGAGTAGGCACTGACGTTTTTCCTACGTTACAGGGAACGGGTATATGATTTTTTAAAATCTGTACATTGTAATTAGGTGGTACAACGAACATAACCCCTTCGTCCTATTTACAGGAAGAAGGGGTTTTTTATTTTTGCTTCGCAAAACAAGGAGGCTAAATCCTCTGCTCCTGCAAGAGCAGTCGCATTTTGCTTCGCAAAACAAGGAGGATTATATGTATAACAAAGTTGAAACAAATATGAACTTCGTTGACAGAGAAAAGCAGACAGAGAAGTTCTGGGAAGATCATGACATCTTCAAAAAATCAATGGAACAGCGCAAACAGGGAGAGACCTACACATTCTATGACGGTCCTCCGACTGCAAATGGAAAACCACATATCGGACACGTATTAACACGTGTTATCAAGGATATGATCCCAAGATACCAGACTATGAAGGGAAAATATGTTCCGCGTAAAGCCGGATGGGATACACACGGACTCCCGGTTGAGTTAGAGGTAGAGAAGATGCTCGGCTTAAACGGAAAAGAGCAGATCGAAGAGTACGGTATGGAACCTTTCATCAAAAAATGTAAGGAATCTGTATGGAAATACAAGGGAATGTGGGAAGATTTCTCAGGAACCGTTGGTTTCTGGGCAGATATGGAAAACCCATATGTCACCTATGATGACAACTTTATTGAGTCCGAATGGTGGGCATTAAAACAGATCTGGGACAAAGGATTGTTATACAAAGGCTTCAAGATCGTTCCCTACTGCCCTCGCTGTGGTACACCACTTTCTTCGCAGGAAGTTGCACAGGGTTACAAGACCGTGAAAGAGCGTTCCGCAGTGGTACGTTTCAAAGTTGTCGGAGAGGATGCTTACTTCCTTGCATGGACCACAACTCCGTGGACACTTCCATCCAACGTTGCACTCTGTGTGAACCCAAATGAGACTTACTGCAAAGTAAAAGCTGCAGACGGATACACCTACTACATGGCAGAGGCACTTCTTGACAAAGTGTTAGGAAAGCTTGGCAATGAAGAAGAAGGTGTCAAAGCATATGAAGTATTAGAGACTTACACCGGAAAAGATTTAGAGTACAAAGAATATGAGCCGTTATATGCATGTGCAGCAGAAGTGGCAGCAAAACAGCACAAAAAAGGACATTTTGTTACCTGTGATACTTATGTAACGATGTCTGATGGTACCGGTATCGTTCATATTGCTCCTGCATTCGGTGAAGATGATGCGAATGTCGGACGTAAGTACGATCTTCCGTTTGTACAGTTTGTAAACGGAAAAGGTGAGATGACAGAAGAGACACCTTATGCCGGATTATTTGTAAAGAAAGCCGACCCTGAAGTATTAAAAGATCTGGATGCGCAGGGCAAATTATTTGACGCACCAAAATTCGAACACGAATATCCACACTGCTGGAGATGTGATACACCGCTTATTTACTATGCAAGAGAGTCATGGTTCATCAAGATGACAGCAGTCAAAGATGACCTGATCCGTAATAATAATACTGTAAACTGGATCCCGGAATCCATCGGTAAAGGACGTTTCGGTGACTGGCTTGAGAACATCCAGGACTGGGGAATCTCCCGTAACCGTTACTGGGGAACTCCTTTAAATGTATGGGAATGTGAAGGCTGCGGACATCAGGAGTCTATCGGAAGCCGTGCCGAATTAGCAGAGAGAAGCGGAAACCCGGATGATGCCAAAGTGGAATTACACAGACCATATATCGACGCTGTGACCTTCAAATGCCCTGACTGTGGCAAGACCATGCACAGAGTGCCGGAAGTGATCGACTGCTGGTTCGACTCAGGAGCAATGCCGTTTGCACAGCACCATTATCCATTTGAAAATCAGGATTTGTTCAAACAGCAGTTCCCGGCTCAGTTCATTTCCGAGGCGGTAGACCAGACACGCGGATGGTTCTATTCCCTGATGGCAGAGTCCACCTTACTGTTTAATAAAGCTCCTTATGAAAACGTTATCGTTTTAGGACATGTACAGGATGAGAACGGACAGAAAATGTCCAAATCCAAAGGAAATGCAGTCGATCCGTTCGATGCATTAGAGACTTACGGAGCAGATGCGATCCGCTGGTATTTCTACATCAACAGCGCTCCATGGCTTCCAAACCGTTTCCATGGAAAAGCAGTGCAGGAGGGACAGCGTAAGTTCTTAAGCACCTTATGGAACACTTATGCATTCTTTGTACTGTATGCAAACATTGACGGATTTGACGCAACAAAATATAAACTGGAATATGATAAATTATCCGTGATGGATAAATGGTTACTGTCCAAATTAAATACCGTGATCGGCGCTGTGGATGATAACCTTGGCAGTTACAAGATCCCGGAAGCTGCAAGAGCACTCGATGAGTTTGTGGACGATATGAGTAACTGGTACGTAAGACGCTCCCGTGAACGTTTCTGGGCAAAAGGAATGGAGCAGGATAAGATCAATGCCTACATGACACTTTACACAGCGTTAGTAGAGATCTGTAAATGTGCAGCACCAATGATCCCGTTCATGACAGAGGAAATCTATCAGAATCTTGTGTGCAGCATTGATAAAAATGCGCCGGAAAGTATTCATTTATGTGACTTCCCAACCGTTAATGAAGCATACATTGACAAAGAGTTAGAGAAAAATATGGATGAGGTATTAAAGATCGTGGTTATGGGCCGTGCATGCCGTAATGCAGCAAACATCAAGAACCGTCAGCCGATCGGAAATATGTTTGTCAAAGCTCCATTTGAACTTTCAGAGTACTTCAAAGAGATCATCGAGGATGAGCTGAATGTAAAGAAAGTTTCCTTTACCGATGATGTAAGTTCCTACACAAGCTATACATTCAAACCACAGCTCCGTACTGTAGGACCAAAATATGGAAAATATTTAGGACAGATCCAGAAAGCTTTAGCGGAACTTGACGGAAACGCTGCTATGGCAGAGTTAAAGGAAAATGGATTTATCACTTTGAAGTCTGTCAGTGATGATGTAAAATTAGCAGAGGAAGATCTGTTAATTACAATGACACAGATGGAAGGTTATGTAACGGAGGGGGACAATACAGTAACCGTTGTCCTTGATACCAACTTAACACCGGAGTTAATTGAAGAAGGATTTGTGCGTGAGATCATCAGCAAGATCCAGACCATGAGAAAAGAAGCAGGATTCGAAGTGATGGATAAGATCATGATCTCTTATCAGGCAGATGACAAAGTGGCTGCCATCTTTGACAAATATGGTGATGCGATCAAAGCAGATGTACTCGGACTTGATGTTGTAGCTGGCAGTGTGGATGGATACGAGAAAGAATGGAATATTAATGGGGAAACCGTTCTTTTAGGTGTAAAAAAAGGAGAGTAAGGAAATGTCTAAAACAGCAGCAGTCTTCAATAAGAAAAAATTTATCAATGATGTAACAGAGACAGTCCGCCATATGTATCGCAAACAGTTAAAAGAAGCAAGCCAGCAGGAGATTTTCCAGGCGGTATCCTACGTCGTAAAAGACGTTGTGATCGATGACTGGCTGGCAACCCAGCAGGCATTTGACGATCAGGATCCAAAGATTGTCTATTATATGTCAATGGAATTTCTGATGGGCCGTGCGCTTGGAAATAACCTGATCAATTTAAAAGCTTACAAAGAAGTGAAAGAAGCTCTGGAAGAAATCGGACTGAATCTTGACGTGATCGAAGATCAGGAGCCGGATCCTGCACTCGGAAACGGTGGTCTTGGACGTCTTGCAGCATGCTTTATGGAATCACTGGCAACACTCGGATACGCAGCTTACGGCTGCGGTATCCGTTACCGTTATGGTATGTTCAAACAGCAGATTTCGGATGGTTTTCAGGTAGAAGTACCGGATAACTGGTTAAAGAATGGCTATCCATTCGAACTTCGCAGACCGGAGTATTCCTACGAGATCAAATTCGGCGGCTATGTCCGTACCGAAGACATGGGAAATGGCAACACCAGATTTATCCATGAAGGCTATCAGTCCGTTATGGCGATCCCATACGATATGCCGATCGTAGGATATGATAATCATATGGTAAATACGCTGATGATCTGGGATGCAGAGCCTAAGGAAGGTTTCCAGTTAGATTCCTTTGATAAAGGAGATTATAACAAAGCGGTAGAGCAGGAAAACCTTGCACGTAACCTGGTGGAAGTCCTTTATCCGAATGACAATCATATTCAGGGAAAAGAACTTCGTTTAAAACAGCAGTATTTCTTCGTATCTGCAAGTTTACAGCGTGCGATCGCAAGATTCAAAAAGCATCATGAGGATATCCATCAGCTGCCTGAGAAAGCAGTATTCCAGATGAATGATACACATCCGACGGTTGCAGTGGCAGAGTTAATGCGTATTTTGCTGGATGAGGAAGGCTTAAGCTGGGAGGATGCGTGGGATATCACAACCCACTGTGTTGCTTATACCAACCATACCATTATGGCTGAGGCTCTTGAAAAATGGCCGATCGAGATTTTCCAGAGACTGCTTCCGCGTGTATATCAGATCGTGGAAGAGATCAACCGCCGTTTTGTTTTACAGATCCAGGAGCAGTATCCGGGCAACAATGAAAAAATTGCAAAAATGGCAATTTTATATGATGGTCAGGTAAAAATGGCGCATCTTGCGATCGTTGCAGGTTATTCTGTCAACGGTGTTGCCAGACTGCACACAGAGATTTTGAAAAAAGAGCAGTTAAAAGATTTCTATGAGATGATGCCGCAGAAGTTCAATAACAAAACCAATGGTATCACACAGAGACGTTTCTTAGCACATGCGAACCCGCTTCTGGCTGACTGGGTGACAGCACATGTGGGAGAAGGCTGGATCACAGACCTTTCCCAGATCAGGAAACTTGCGCCTTATGCAGATGATAAAAAAGCACAGCAGGAGTTTCTTGAGATCAAACACCAGAATAAAGTACGTCTTGCAAAATATATCAAAGAGCACAATGGAATTGATGTTGATCCGGATTCCATCTTTGATGTACAGGTAAAACGTCTTCATGAGTACAAACGTCAGCTGTTGAATATCCTTCATGTTATGTATCTCTATAATGAGATCAAAGAGCATCCGGATATGGAATTTGTTCCAAGAACATTCATTTTTGGTGCAAAGGCAGCAGCCGGTTATAAAAATGCAAAACTTACCATTAAACTGATCAACAGCGTTGCAGAAGTGATCAACAATGATAAGAGTATCAATAATAAGATCAAAGTGGTATTTATCGAGGACTACAAAGTTTCCAATGCAGAGTGGATCTTTGCAGCAGCAGATGTCAGCGAGCAGATTTCAACTGCAAGTAAAGAGGCATCCGGTACCGGTAATATGAAGTTCATGTTAAACGGTGCCCTGACACTTGGAACGATGGACGGTGCGAATGTAGAGATGTACGAGGAAGTAGGACCGGATAATATGTTCATTTTCGGTATGAGCTCTGACGAAGTCATCGCACATGAGCATAACCGTGATTATGATCCGATGCAGATTTTCAACACGGATCAGGATATCCGCAAAGTTCTGACACAGTTAGTGAACGGATTCTACTCACCGAACGACTCCGAACTTTTCCGTGACCTGTACAATTCACTGCTGAATACACACAGCACACAGTACGCGGATACTTACTTCATTCTTGCAGACTTCCGTTCTTATGCAGAAGCGCAGAAGAAGATCATGGAGTATTACAAGAACAAGAGCGCCTGGGCAAAGAGCGCTATCTTAAACACTGCACATTCCGGCAAGTTCTCATCCGACAGAACGATTCAGGAATATGTGGATGATATCTGGCATTTACCGAAGGTGAAGGTTGATGTGGAATAAAGTGATAAGAAAATAAAATTACAAGAAGGACAGTCTCTGTGAAAAAGGGGCTGTTTTTCTATATTTATGTTATGTCAAAAACAAATTGACAATTTTTTCGATACAAGTTATGGTAATAAGGAAATCTTTTTTATCAAATTGAGGGTGCAAGGTCTGCATAAAAATCCAGTTAAAACTGCAAGTGCAAAAAGCGACGAAACTATTTTCCTGAAATATCAGGTATATAGGAAGGAGCAATTATATATGGGAAAAAAAGTATTGAAAGCAGATACTGTAGTAAAGAATTACTGGCGGAATAACGAACAGTTTGCAGATATTTTTAATGCAGTTTTATTTAATGGAAATAAGGTTATAAAACCGGAAGAATTAGAAGATATGGATACAGAGGAATCTTTGGTATTAGAACACAAGGAGTATATACAGAGTATTGTGGCAGCAAGAGATAACGTTAAAATCAGAAAAAAATCTACCACTTATGATGCTGAATTTGTTATACTTGGATTGGAGGGACAGGAATGTATCCATTATGCAATGCCGTTAAGAGTGATGGGATATGATTATAGTACATACAAAAAGCAGTATGATGACAATGCGGCAAAGCGTAAAAAAGAAAAAGGATTAACAGAAGATGAATATCTGTCGGGAATGAAGAAAACAGATAAATTTATTCCTGTTATTACAATCGTTATCTATTATGGTGAGAAGCCGTGGGATGGAGCAGTATCTTTGCATGGGATGCTAAATATTCCAAAAGCAATGGAAACATTTGTGAATGATTATAAAATACATCTGGTGGAAGCCGGAAAAAATAATCTGGTATTGCATAATGTAAATAATCAGGATTTATTTAATCTGCTTGAAATTCTTTTAAGCAGAAGTGGAAGAACAGATGGAAAAAAAGAAAAAGCAATAGATTATACAAGAAAACATAAGGTAGACAAAGCTGTTATTATGACAGTAGCAGGCACTATGAATGGAAAAATTGATTATAATGAATTGATTGGGGAAGGAGAGAAAGGTATGGTCAGTGTATTTCAGGAAACATGGAATGAAGGAGAGGCAAAAGGTATTATTGAAATGGGGAATGACTTTGGACTTTCCGAGGAGGATATTTTAGCAAGACTTCAAAAAAAGTTGAATGTTTCACTGCAAAAAGCACAGGAATATCTTTACGCATATAGAAAACAGAACGCATAAGATATGCTCTCGGCGGTTTGCCTAACAATATCTTTGCTTCGCGCTATGTTTCTTATATTCCAAATAAAGAGCAGTTCATCGCCTATCATACAGTTACATTTAACGTTACCATTTATGCGATAGATTTGTTATACTTAAGTAGAAATTGCAAAAAAATAGTTTGGAGAGGCAGCTATGGCAGAATTTATAAAATTACCTGTTGGAATTGAAAATTTTGAAAAAATCCGCAGAGATGGTTTTTATTATGTTGATAAAACCGGTCTGATCGAGCAGCTTTTAAATAACTGGGGAGAGGTCAATCTGTTCACGCGTCCACGTCGGTTTGGTAAGACATTGAATATGAGTATGCTCAAATGTTTCTTTGAAATCGGTACAGATCAGTCGCTGTTTGAGGGATTATATATTTCTAAGAATAAGGCTTTATGTGATGCATATATGGGAAAGTATCCGGTCATATCAATCAGTTTAAAAGGGGTAAATGCAGACAGTTACGAAAATGCACGCAGCCTGTTGAAACGGATTGTGATGGAAGAAGCGAAAATGCACCGGATTATCATGAGTGGAAATAGGTTAGATGACATAGACAAGGCAGAATATATGTCACTTGTTACAGGAGATATGGGCGAGGACACACTTGTATACAGTATGAAAACGCTGACTGCATTACTGGAAAAGTATTATGAGAAAAAAGTGATTGTACTCATTGATGAGTATGATGTACCTCTTGCCAAGGCAAACGAGAATGGTTACTATGACCAGATGGTTTTACTTGTCAGAAATTTATTTGAAAACGTGTTAAAGACAAACAGTAGTTTGAAATTTGCAGTTTTAACAGGCTGTCTGCGTGTGGCAAAGGAGAGCATTTTTACAGGACTGAACAATTTTAAGACAAATTCAATCCTTGATGAAGAGTATGATGAGACGTTTGGATTTGTCGATGATGAAGTGAAAGAAATGCTTCATTATTACGGTCAGGATACACACTATGAAACGGTAAAAGAGTGGTATGACGGATACCGCTTTGGAAATGCAGATGTTTATTGCCCGTGGGATGTCATTAATTATTGCGATGCACACAGAAGGAATCCGATGCTTCCACCGGAGAATTATTGGACCAATACCAGTGGAAACGATGTGCTGAAACATTTTATAGAAAGTGCAGGAGCAGCAAAGGGGCTGGCAAAAACAGACTTAGAGAGACTTGTAAATGGTGAAATCGTAGAAAAAGATATACGTGAGGATCTGACTTATAATGAACTGTATGCATCCATGGATAACCTTTGGAGTACACTTTTCATGGCGGGATATCTTACACATAAAGGCAGAGTTGATACAAAAAGATTCAGACTTGCAGTGCCAAACAGAGAAATCCGGAACATTATCACGGAGCAGGTTCTGGCTTTGTTTAAGCAGAATGTGGAAAAAGACGGACAGCTTCCGTGACACATTCCAAGAAAGATGTAACATGTAAAAATGTTGCATCTTTCTTTTTTATTGTTGCAGTCTGCGGTCAATTGGTTGCAATGTAAAAACGAACATGATAATGTAATAGTAACAGGAAACGGAAGATGCGCAGAAGCGCAAAACAAGGAGGCTAAATCCTCTCCTCACAAGGGTTCGGATTTTGCTTCGCAAAACAAGGAGGATTTTATGATCTGGGAAGATGTATTAGCAAAATTTAAAGAGTTATTCGGGGATGAGGGTGAAATCGGTGTTTATTTTGCACCGGGACGTGTGAACATGATCGGTGAGCATACCGATTACAACGGAGGACACGTTTTCCCTTGTGCACTCACTATTGGTACATATGGTGTGGCAAGAAAAAGAGATGATAAGAAACTTCGTTTCTATTCCATGAATTTTGAGCAGCTCGGTGTGATCGAGTCCTCAGTAGAAGGTTTAAAGCCGGAAAAAGAAGCTGACTGGACGAACTATCCAAAGGGAGTTATGTGGGCGTTTGGAGAGAAGGGAATGAAAGTAGAGCAGGGCATGGATCTTGTTTTATTTGGCAATATTCCAAACGGCTCCGGACTTTCTTCTTCTGCATCAGTTGAAGTTCTGACCGGATATATTTTAAAAGATATGTTTGGATTCGACGTGACAAATCAGGATCTTGCACTGATCGGCCAGTTCTCTGAAAATAAATTCAACGGCGTAAACTGTGGTATCATGGATCAGTTTGCGATCGCAATGGGAAAAGCTGGTCATGCGATTTTCCTTGATACAGCAACTTTAAAATATGAGTATGCACCGATCAAGCTGGAAAATGCAAAGATCGTGATCTCCTGCAGCAACAAAAAACGTGGACTTGGAGATTCCAAATACAATGAGAGAAGAAGTGAGTGCGAGACTGCACTGGCAGAACTCCAGAAAGTTGTTAAAATTGATTCCCTTGGTGAACTCACGGAGGAACAGTTTGAACAGTACAAAGATGCGATCAAAGATCCTGTCAGGGTAAAACGTGCAAAACATGCGGTTTATGAGAATCAAAGAACCATCAAGGCAGTGGAAGCATTAAAGAATAACGATGTTGCTCTGTTTGGTGAGTTAATGAACGCCTCCCATGTTTCCCTTCGTGATGATTACGAAGTAACCGGTATCGAGCTTGACACATTGGTGGAAGAGGCATGGAAAGTAGACGGAGTGATTGGTTCCCGCATGACAGGTGCAGGATTTGGCGGATGTACCGTCAGCATCGTAAAAGATGAGGCAGTCGATTCCTTTATTGAAAAAGTAGGTGCTGCTTACAAAGATAAAATCGGTTACGCTGCTGATTTCTACGTAGTGGAGATCGGTGACGGTCCAGTAAAATTGGATTAATAATTCTTATAGATAATTGCGAAACTCATAAATAAGTAGATTTAAATTGTGAAAAATTGACAAAAGCTTGAGAAGACACTGGGGAGCCGCCGGTTCTTAGAAGTCAGATTCTGTATTTCATTCTGATTTATCAGAATTGAAATACAGGAGATGAGTTCTTAGTACCGTTGCGAGCGACACGTAGCGGAAGCGTGTCTTCGAAAATTTTGTTAATTCTTCACAATTGTTACAACCTAAATCAGAGTTTCGCAATTATCTAAATAATTCTTAAATAAAGAGGATAACACAATGATTCAGGAAAGAATTTTAGAATTGACAGAATATGGTCTTGTGACCGGGCTGGTAGAGCCAGAAGACAGGAGATTTACCATTAACCGCCTGTTAGAACTTTTTCATCTGGATGAATTAGAAGATGAAGTGGCAGCAGCCTATGCAAAGAGAACTCCGATGACGCAGGAGAGTGCAGAGGCAGCATTGGAAGGCATCTTAAATGAGATGCTCGATTATGCGGCAGAAGATGGACTGATGCCGGAGGATACGATCACATACAGGGATCTGTTCGATACAAAGATCATGAGTATGCTTGTGCCGAGACCAAGCGAAGTGATCAAAAAATTCCAGGCACTCTATCAGATCAGTCCAAAGGAAGCAACCGATTATTTTTACAAGTTAAGCAGAGATACAAACTACATTCGTAGATACCGTATCAAAAAAGACCAGAAATGGACTGCAGATACCGAGTTTGGAACATTGGATATCACCATCAATCTCTCCAAACCGGAAAAAGATCCGAAGGCGATCGCAGCAGCCAAGCTTGCAAAACAGAGCGGTTATCCAAAATGCCTTCTGTGCAAAGAAAACGAGGGATATGCAGGACGTGTGAACCATCCGGCAAGACAGAACCACAGGATCATTCCGGTAACGATCAACCACAGTGACTGGTTTTTCCAGTATTCACCATATGTTTACTACAATGAGCACTGTATCGTTTTTAACGCAGAGCATACACCGATGAAAATCGAGAAAGCAACCTTTGGAAAACTGTTGGATTTTGTAGAGCAGTTCCCACATTACTTTGTCGGATCGAATGCTGACCTTCCGATCGTTGGTGGATCTATTTTGAGCCACGATCATTTTCAGGGTGGGCATTATGAGTTCGCTATGGCAAAAGCACCGGTGGAAAAAGAGCTGGTATTCAAGGGATTCGAGGATGTGAAAGCCGGAATCGTAAAATGGCCAATGTCCGTGATCCGTATCAGCGCACCACAAAAAGAGCGCCTGATCGAGCTTGCAGATAAGATTTTACTTGCATGGAGAGGTTATACGGATGAAGATGCATTTATTTTTGCAGAGACAGAGGGCGAACCGCACAACACGATCACTCCTATTGCAAGAAAACGCGGCAATGATTATGAGTTAGATCTTGTACTCCGCAACAATATCACAACGGAGGAGCATCCGCTGGGTGTTTACCATCCACATGCAAAACTTCATCATATCAAAAAAGAAAACATTGGTCTGATCGAGGTTATGGGACTTGCAGTGCTTCCAGCCAGATTAAAAGATGAGATGGCTGCATTAGAACAGGCAATCTTAGACGGCGCAGAAATCCGTGAGGATGAAGTGCTTGCAAAACATGCAGACTGGGTGGAGGAATTTCTGCCGAAGTATGGATTTACGGCAGGAAGCGGCCTGGAAGGTGAGATTACACCGGAAAAATTACATGAGATCATTCAGACAGAAATCGGTCTTGTGTTCAAAGAAGTTTTATTGGACGCAGGTGTTTACAAATGCACAGAGGAAGGCAGAAAAGCGTTCCAGAAGTTCGTAGATACCGTCAATGCATAAAAATACAGGGGAGTATTTTTAATAAACAAAAACTGTCCGGGGCAGTATCCGTAAGGAAAATGTCCTGTGGCAGTTTTCTTTTTTTATCTATTTACTTTCATACAGTATTGTTGTAAAGTAATAATTGTTCCGTGGATCTGCACATTTACGGTGCAGACCGCAGAAAAATGACTCGAGAGTAAGAAAGCAGTGAGGAAGAGAATATGATTTCACAGAAAATACAGAAGGCATTGCAGGGAAGTTCTGCGATCCGTGCAATGTTTGTAGAGGGAAATGAACTTGCCGCCAGGGTGGGAAGAGAGAACGTGTATGATTTTTCATTGGGGAATCCTGCAACACCGGCTCCGGCAGCATTGAACGAGGCAATTAAGCAACTGGTGGATGAGACCGATCCGCTGGTTTTACATGGATATATGGACAATGCCGGTTACCCGGATGTCCGTCAGGCGGTTGCAGAGAACTTAAACAAGCGTTTTGGAACTGCATTTACTTCCCATAATATTGTGATGACAGTGGGAGCAGCGGGAGGATTGAACATTATTTTTAAAACAATCTTAGATCCGGGTGACGAGGTGATCGTGTTTGCCCCATATTTCGGAGAGTACAAGAGTTATGCAGCCAATTTTGATGCGGCAGTCGTGGAGGTAGCGCCGGATTTTGAAACATTCCAGCCGGATCTGGCTGCTTTGGAAAAAGCGGTCAATGAAAAGACCAAGGCAGTGATCGTGAACACGCCAAACAATCCGACCGGTGTGATCTATCATGAAGAAACCATGAAGAAGATGGCTGGGATCCTGGAAAAGAAGGAAAAAGAGATTGGACACGAAATTTATCTGATTTCCGATGAGCCTTACCGTGAACTTGTCTACGATGGAAATCAAGAGGATTTCCTGACGAAATACTATAGGAATACAATTGTAGGTTATTCCTTCAGCAAATCCCTTTCCCTTCCGGGTGAGCGTATTGGATATGTGGTTGTTCCGGATGAGGTGGAAAATGCAGATCAGGTCATTGACGGCATTGTTGTATCCAACCGTACCCTCGGCTTTGTGAATGCGCCATCCCTGCTTCAGAAAGCGGTAGCAAAATGTCTGGATGAGAAAACCAATCTGGCATTTTATGATGAAAACAGAAAGATGTTATACGAAGGACTGCAAAAGCTAGGTTTTCACTGCATCAAACCGGAAGGCGCTTTTTATATGTGGGTAAAATCTCCGGATACAGACGAAGAAAAATTTGTTGCAGCAGGTAAAAAATACAATATCATCATGGTAAAGGGCAGCGCATTCGGATGTGCAGGCTATGTCCGTCTTGCTTACTGTGTTTCCCATGAGACGGTGAAAAATGCCCTGACTGCGTTTGAAAAACTGGCAGAAGATTACGGATTGTATACAGAATGAAATGAGCAGATTGTAATGAATTTGTGAAATATATCAGGAAAATCGAGAGAGTGGAGAGAGTAAAATTTATGAGTAACTGGGAAGAATATGTAAGAACAGTGGAACCGTATGTTCCGGGAGAACAGCCAAACCAGCCGGACATGATCAAATTGAATACCAACGAAAATCCATATCCGCCCGCACCGGGAGTGGTAGAGGCTCTGAAGAACTTTGATACAGATAAGCTGCGGCTTTATCCGGAACCGACCTGCAAAGTGTTGGTCGATGCGATCGCAGATTATTATGGAATCAGGAGCAGTCAGGTATTTACCGGTGTCGGTTCTGATGATGTGCTTGCCATGATATTTATGACGTTTTTTAACAGCAAAAAGCCGATCCTGTTTCCGGATATCACCTATTCTTTTTATGATGTGTGGGCAGATATGCTTCGGATCCCATTTGAGACAAAAGCGTTAGATGATGATTTTCAGATAAGAAAAGAGGACTATTATGGGGACAACGGCGGCGTGGTGTTCCCAAATCCGAATGCACCGACCGGAATCCTCATGCCGCTCTCAGAGATCGAGGATATCATTGCACACAACCGCGATGTGATCGTAGTTGTGGATGAGGCATACATTGATTTTGGCGGGGTGTCTGCGCTGCCTCTGATCGAAAAATATGACAATCTTCTCGTGGTACAGACCTTTTCAAAATCGCATTCCCTGGCAGGTATGCGGCTTGGCTTTGCGATGGGAAATGAAAAGCTGATCCGGTATATCAATGATGTGAAATATTCTTTCAATTCCTACACGCTCAATCAGACAGCGCTTGTACTTGGTGTGCAGGCAATCAGGGACAGGGAGTATTTTGAGGAAACCTGTGCGAAAGTCATCGCTACAAGGGAATGGACGAAGTGCGAACTGAAAAAACTTGGATTTTCTTTTGGGGATTCCATGAGCAACTTTATTTTTGCAACACATGAAAGAGTTCCTGCAAAAGAAATATTTGAAGCACTCCGGGAGCATAACATTTTCGTGCGCTATTTTTCCAAGCCGAGAATTAGCAATTATCTGCGTATCAGCATCGGAACCCAGCAGGAGATGGAGCGTCTGACCGCTTTTCTGGCTGTTTTTCTGGGAGAATAACAGGATGCCGTCAGGTATAAATTAAAGTTATAGTTAATATGAAAATAAGTGTTGCTTTTTCGACTGGATTCGACTATTATAGAATTTGCATCTGTAACACTTTAGTGTGTAAAACAGATATTTACTTTAAAACTTTACTATGATAAAATGTGCGTAGATTGGAAGTTTCTGATTATAGTAAAAGATGATATCATTTTGATTTATGAGAAGGAGAAAGTAAAATGAGCAAGAAACTAAGGACCGAGGCAGTAGACCATCTTTTTGATGCGATTTTAAGCCTGGAAAACAGAGAAGAATGTTATACTTTTTTTGAAGATGTCTGCACTGTGAATGAACTGCTTTCCTTATCACAGCGATTTGAGGTTGCCAAGATGCTGCGCGACCAGAAAACATATCTTGATATTGCAGAGAAAACAGGTGCTTCCACAGCGACCATCAGCCGTGTAAACCGTTCTTTGAATTATGGGAATGACGGATATGACATGGTATTTGCCAGAATGGCTGCATCAGAGACAAACGAAGCGTAAAACAGAATAGAAAAACCCGGAAAAAAAGAAAAACCCGGAGCTGCACGGATCATGTCTGGTATAGACAGTGTTCCATTCAGCACCGGGTTTTATTTTTCTTTTTTGGAAGGATCTTTTTCTTCGTGCAGCATCTGATCGACAATGCGCTCGATAATTGTTTTTTTCAGGTAGACATCATAGCTTAACATGCAGATAAAACTGAATGTCCGTAAAAGCTCTGCATCCTCACCTTCCATTCCCTCAAAAGTTTTCATGGAGGTGTTAAACTTCTTTGCAAGGTCTTTCATGATATTTAAGGTTTCCTGATGCTCCAGACCAAACACTTCTTTATAGATATCCTCAAGACTCATCTCGGAGCTGCCTTTTCCAAAATACTTGTCCGTGATCGGATTTAAGATACTCTGGATGTCACTGATGCTTAAGATACTTTTAAAATAGTAGATAAAGATCAAAGTCAGCACATGTTCTTTGGAATATTTTTTCTTTTCCGGTGGAGGAAGAAGATCGTTTTTTGCATAATTGTTGATCATGGTCTTAGTCAGGATCTTATCGTCCTCATGCCGCTTGGATGTGGCAAGCTGGGAATCCATAAATGTTGTCACCTGATCCATGTAAAGATCGATATTCGGGATATCTTCCGGTTTTACATAGTCGATTTTATTAAATTCATCTAATATATCACTTAAAAATTGTTTTGTATTCATTTTTTTACCTGCTTTTACTCTTACTGGTTCAATCGTATTCTCTACATCAGATTATATAGTATTGAAAACTAGATGACAAGATACAATTGAATTTAATTGTATGAATTTGAATGTGGACGGTCGTAGATTTTTTCTGACGCAAAAGTAAAAAAAGAGACGGGTGTATTTGACAAAAATATATGTTTGTCATATAATGCACTTAACAGGAAAGCCGATAGATAGGTGTGAGCTATCTACTCCGGCGAAAAATCAATGTTAAAATAACCGTCAACTTTTCTCAGGAGCTGGACGGTTATTTTTTATTGTTAAAAAAAGAAAATATGTTCGATTTTACTGTTCATAAGCAGGGATAATGTGTTACAATAGATGGGAATATGATATTGTAATAAAAAAGGGATTGAATATTACAAACAACAACGGAAATGGAGATTTCTATGAGTATTTATGATACATTGAACGAACAGCAGAGAGAAGCGGTATTTCACACGGAGGGACCGGTTTTGATCTTGGCGGGTGCAGGTTCCGGAAAAACGAGGGTTCTGACACATCGAACCGCCTATCTGATTGAAGAAAAGGGCGTGAATCCATACAATATTATGGCAATCACCTTTACGAATAAAGCGGCAGGTGAGATGCGTGAGAGAATCGACCAGCTTGTGGGATATGGCTCTGAGAGCATCTGGGTATCAACGTTTCATTCTACCTGTGTGCGCATTTTAAGACGTCATATTGACCGCATCGGGTTTGACACTAATTTTACAATCTATGATTCCGATGATCAGAAGACACTGATGAAGGATATCTGTAAGCGTCTGAATGTGGATACCAAGATTTACAAAGAGCGGAGTCTGCTTGCTGCGATTTCCAAGGCAAAAGATGAACTGGTAGATCCACAGGAATTTTCTCTCCGGGCGGCTGCTTCCGGGGATTTTGCGAAACGGAAACAGGCTGAGATCTACAGAGAGTATCAGGATGCACTGCGGCGGAATAATGCACTTGATTTTGATGATCTGATCGTAAAGACGGTTGAATTGTTTAAAACGGATGCCCAGGTGTTAGACTACTATCAGGAACGTTTTCGCTATATTATGGTGGACGAGTATCAGGATACGAATACGGCACAGTTTGAACTGATCAGTATTCTTGCAAGAAAGTATAAGAACCTGTGTGTCGTTGGTGATGATGACCAGTCTATCTATAAGTTCCGCGGTGCGAATATTTATAATATCCTGAACTTTGAAAAACATTTTCCGGAGGCAGTGACGATAAAACTGGAACAGAATTACCGTTCTACACAGAATATTTTAAATGCTGCAAATGGGGTGATCTCCAACAATATGGGACGAAAAAGAAAGACACTCTGGACAGACAATGAAGCGGGGAAAAAAATCGGTTTCAAGCAGTTTGAGACAGGCTATGAAGAGGCAGAGTATGTCGCAAAGGATATCAATGCCTGTGTGAAGGACGGCAGATATCATTACGGTGACTGTGCTGTTCTCTACCGCACAAACGCACAGTCCCGTCTTTTTGAGGAAAAATTTATTGTATCCAATATTCCGTATAAGATTGTCGGCGGCGTGAACTTCTATGCAAGAAAAGAGATCAAAGACCTGCTTGCCTATTTAAAAACAATCGATAATGCAAGAGATGATCTTGCTGTCCGCAGAATTATCAATGTGCCAAAACGTGGAATCGGTGCAACAACCTTAAACCGTGTGGCAGATTATGCGGCTGCGGCAGACATCAGTTTTTATAATGCATTGAAAATGGCAGACGATATTCCGACACTCGGCAAGAGTGCTGCAAAGATCAAGCCATTTGTGAATTTTATTCAGGTGATGCGCAGTAAAGTAGAGATTATCAGCGTTTCTGAACTTTTGCAGGAGATTATAGACGAAACCGGATATGTGAAAGAATTGGAAGCGGAAGATACCGAAGAGGCAAAGGCACGTATTGAGAATATCGATGAGCTGATCAGCAAAGTGGTTGCTTACGAGGAAGGCGAGGAACATCCGACACTCAGTGGTTTTTTAGAGGAAGTGGCACTGGTTGCAGACATCGACAGTCTCGATGAGGGCAGTGATTATGTTGTTTTAATGACATTACATAGTGCAAAAGGTCTGGAGTTCCCGAAAGTTTACCTTGCCGGAATGGAGGATGGATTGTTCCCAAGTTATATGTCCATCACTTCGGACAGTTCTTCTGAGGATCTAGAAGAGGAGCGGCGTCTGGCTTATGTGGGTATCACGAGAGCCAAAGAAGAACTTACGATCACCTGTGCAAGACAGCGTATGATCCGTGGCGAAACGCAATATAATAGAGTATCGCGGTTTGTTCGGGAGATTCCGTCTGAACTGTTGGACAGTGAACTGAGAAAGCCGGCATCTGCAAGAGAATCTTCTTTTGGAAAAGAGAGCAGTTTCCCATCTTTTTTACAGAACCAGACAACAGCAAGACCGAAAAGAACAACACTGCGCCAGCAGCCTTCCGGACAGAGTATGCAGGCAAAGGCACTTGTCACAAAGGGTGTTGTAAAGTCAGAGCTTGACTATGGTGTCGGGGACACCGTATCGCATATCAAGTTTGGCAGAGGAGTTGTGAAAAACATCATGGATGGCGGAAGAGATTACGAGGTGACCGTGGATTTCGAAGGATATGGTGTGAAAAAAATGTTTGCCTCTTTTGCAAAATTAAAGCGTATCTGATTCTATTTGTAAGCAGGGACGTTTGTGTATCCGAAACTCTAAAAAATATATAAAATTTTTGAAAAATGTAAATTTTTTATATTCGAAAAGTAAAGGATATGATATAATGAGCGTAAGCAATGAGCGGTGCACGTAGATTTTTCTGGTGTGTATTGCGTTTAGGTTTTGCATATCCTAAAAAGTATAAATTAGAGAAGGAGCGGAACACTATGAACAAGGTGGAAGATTTCATCAATACGACAAAGTTAAACGACTTACTCAATAAGAAAGAGGAGCTGATCAATATGACAAAGTTGAATGAATTATTAAACAAAAAAGAAGCAGAAGAAAAGAAAACATCAAAGGTTGTATGGATTTTTGCAATCATCGGTATTATTGCAGCAGTTGCAGCAGCAGTATATGGCGTATATCGTTTCTTTACACCAGATTATCTGGAAGATTTTGAAGACGATTTTGAAGATGATTATGATGACGATTTCTTCGAAGATGAAGAGGACGAAGAAGAGCCGGCAAAACTAGCAGAGAAAAAAGAAGAAGAATAAAAATAATCTGGAGGGCTGCGGATGCAGCCCTTTTTTCTTGTGTAACAGATAAAAGAAATAGAAAACTGTGAAGTTAATAAAATGTCAATGGAATCATGGACAATTTTATAGTTGATGAAATAAAAATGCGAGGAATTTATGAAAAAAGGACAAATCATAGAAGGCGTGATCGAGCGCGTAGACTTTCCAAATAAGGGAATTATCAGAACAGAGGATGGAAGACAGGTTATTGTAAAAAATACGATACCGGGACAGAAAGTGTCTGCTTCCATCAATAAAATCCGCAAAGGAAAGGCAGAGGGCAGACTTTTAGAGGTATTGGAAAAGTCACCGCTAGAAGGGGACAAAACAGGATGTGTCCATGCCGGGGAATGTGGAGGATGTACTTACCAGACACTTCCATACGACAGGCAGCTTGAGATGAAAGCAGAACAGGTAAAAAAATTAATGGATGATGTGATCGATCAGGAAAACCGGGATTACCAGTTTCTGGGAATCAAGGAAAGTCCAAGGCAGACTGCATACCGCAATAAAATGGAATTTTCCTTTGGGGATGAATTTAAGGATGGACCGTTAGCACTTGGAATGCATAAGCGTGGAAGCTTTTATGATATTGTGACGGTGGAAAACTGCCAGATCGTGGATGAGGATTTCAGAAAGATCCTGTCTGTCACACTTGCTTATTTTCGTGAAAAAAATATCACTTATTACCATAAACTGCGTCACACCGGATATTTAAGACATCTGCTTGTCCGTAAGGCAGTCAAAACAGGGGAAATATTAGTAGATCTGGTGACTACAACGCAGACGGATTTTCCGGGAATTGCCGCAGCACAGATGGATGAAGTTGAAAGTACGTTGAACAATGCACAGGAAAACGCATTTGCAGGAACGGAAGAGGAATTATTAGAGGGCTGGAAAGCTGCTCTTCTTGCAGCAGATTACAAAGGTATCATGACAGGTATTCTGCATACGAGAAATGACAATGTGGCAGATACCGTGACGAATGAAGGCACGGATGTTTTATATGGACAGGATTTCTTTTACGAGGAATTGCTAGGGCTTCGCTTTAAGATTACACCATTTTCCTTTTTCCAGACAAATTCTCTGGGTGCAGAGGTGCTATATCAGACTGCCAGAGAGTTTATCGGAGATGCACTTCCAAGCGGAACAGACGCAGATATTGCGGAGCATGGTAAAATTGTATTCGATCTGTATTCCGGAACCGGAACGATCGCACAGATGCTTTCTCCGGTAGCTAAAAAAGTGATCGGTGTGGAGATCATTGAGGAAGCAGTGGAAGCTGCCAAAGAGAATGCACAGTTAAATGGTTTACATAACTGCGAGTTTATCGCAGGGGATGTGCTCAAAGTCATTGACAGCATTGAAGAAAAGCCGGATTATATTGTACTTGATCCACCAAGGGACGGAATCAATCCAAAAGCTTTGGAAAAAATCATTCGTTACAATGTGCCTCAGATGGTTTATATTTCCTGCAAGCCGACCAGTCTGGTAAGAGATCTGGAAGTTTTACAGGCGAGAGGATATGAAGTGAAAAAGGTCTGTTGTGTCGATATGTTTCCTTCGACGTTTCATGTTGAGACGGTTGTTTTACTTTCCAAGGGAATGGTCGACAGCAGAAAAGTGAAGGTGGACTTCTCTCTGGAGGATATGGATTTATCTGAATTCAAGGGAAAAGCAACTTATGAGCAGATA
>ERZ838225.1102-NODE-1102-length-26581-cov-4.416535_pt1 | contig 26581 bp, 28 predicted proteins | sample MGYA00519684_ERZ838225 | MGnify/ENA primary metagenome ERZ838225 (study PRJEB31850, sample SAMEA3708829) | human gut metagenome | biome: human gut; feature: human-associated habitat; material: faeces | place: China | collected 2014 ...
TTTTCAGCGGTTGGATTCGCGGCTTTGATCTTCGCTGCTACATAATTGGCAGCCCATTTTGAGAGTTGCTCGTAATTAGGTTCGATAATTAATCTCATAACGTTACGCTTTTTTTAATTGAAAATTGAAAATTGGAAATTGAAAATTAAAGGATTCCCAATCTACGCATCTCGCCTTTCTTTTGTTTATAAATTAGATCTATTGTTAATAGCTTTCGTTTTATCTGTTGTCGGAGCCTTTAGACTTTTCAATTCTCAATTCTCCATTTTCAATTTCCCAGCCATTTCCTTGCCCAAGGCTAAACACTCCTCGTATTTAGTAGCGCTTAAACCTTGCTTCTGCTCAACCGGCGTACCGACAGTCTCCCACTTCATCTTCTCGCCAAAAGCCGCCAAACGTTTCACGGCGGCTCCAGCCCATGTGAAAGACCCGAAATAACCGAAAATACGATTTTTCACCTCACGCAACTCGATCTTACTCAACACAGCTTCCACCTCTGGGAACAATTGATTGCTATAAGTCGGGCTACCTACGATAACTCCCTTATATTTGAACACATCTTTCAAGATATAAGAAGAAGGGCTTTTGCTAACATTATGCATCACAATATTCTTGATGCCATTATCAGCCAAAGAAGCGGCGATCGCCTCAGCCATCTGCTCCGTGTTACCATACATGCTGCCATAAATAATAACCACGCCTTCCTCACCTTCGTAGCGGCTCATACGGTCATAGATATCGATCGCTTTCGACGCATATTCACGCCAAACAGGTCCATGGGTAGAGCAAATCGTCTGGATATCCAAGCCCGAAAGCTTCTGTAATGCCCTTTGTACTGGACTTCCATATTTTCCGACAATGTTGGAGTAATAGCGAATCATCTCTTCCCAATAATGCTCCACGTTCATCTCCGTATCGATCACACCACCATCCAATGTGCCATACGTACCGAACGCATCCGCGGAGAATACGATTTTATCCGTAACGTCATAAGTAACCATCACTTCCGGCCAATGCACCATCGGAGCCATATAAAATACAAGCTCATGACGACCCGTATTCAAGGTATCACCCTCTTTCACCTCAAACAAGCCTTCCTTGATGCCATGATATCCTTCCAGCATTCCGAAAGTCTTATTGTTTCCGACAATCTGTACGTCCGGATATTGCTGACGCAACAAACGGATACTTCCCGCATGATCCGGCTCCATATGATTTACCACGAGATAATCCAAAGAACGTCCGTCCAAGGCATCCGCTACTTTTTTCAAGAAAATATCAGAGTAACAAACATCGACCGTATCGATCAATACGGTTTTCTCGTCTACGATCAAGTACGAGTTATAGGAAACGCCGTATGGCAACGGCCACATATTCTCGAAGAGGGCCTTTTGACGGTCATTAACTCCTACATAATAAACTTTATCCGCAATTTCTTTTAACTTGTACATCTTTTTTAATTGATAATTGATAATTGAAAATTGATAATCACGAAGCGTGTGCTCTCTAATCTTCAATTTTCAATCTTTAATTTTCCATTTCTTAGTGCTCTCCAGACAAACCAGCACCCTGCCAAAACAAACGGGATACTTAGCCATTGCCCCATATTCAACATCATTCCAGCCTCGAAAGGCTCTTGGTCATTTTTCACGAATTCTATGAAGAAACGAGACCCGAATACGCATATCATAAATACGCCGAAGATAAGTCCTTGCTTTTTCCAAGCCTCTTTCTTGAAATATAGCCACATACAGATAGCGAACGTCACCAGATAACAAGCGGCCTCATACAATTGCGTCGGATGGCTCGGAGCGGTAAAAATAGGCTCCGCCCCCATTCTCCATGCGTGTAAATTATCGATAAAACGAAATCCCCAAGGCAAATCAGTGGAATGACCGTAAATCTCATGATTCATCAGGTTTCCCAGACGAATCATAGCAGCTACCAATCCTGTCGGAACCACCAACTTATCGAAAGCCCATAACATACTTTTATGGCTTACTCGCTTCGAGTAGAAATAAATGGCGATAATTATACCTAACGTACCACCATGGCTAGCCAAACCTCCCTCCCAAATCTTGAAAATCTCAATCGGGTTGGCTAAATAATATTCCGGCGCATAAAACAAACAATGCCCCAAACGGGCACCAATCACCGTACCGAGCATCGTATAAATCAAAAGGGAATCGATCCATGCGGGCGGCAGTCCCTCTTTTTTCCACATCCGCTCTACAATCATATAGCCAATAGCGAAACCAATCGCGAAAGCCAATCCATACCAACGAATCTCTCGGGAACCGATGGTAAAGATAGCGGGATCGGCAGTCCATGTAATAAAATCAAGCATAATTATTTCAGTTGGCAATTGACAATTGACAGTCGACAATCGCAAGTCAGGATTTCCCGAACTGTCAATTGCCAGCTGTCAACCATCAACTTATATTAAACGAGTCTTCTAATTAAGTTCTCTCTCTCGCCGTACAGCATATCGATTATCGGCAATTCGATCATCGTATATGCGCCCGGTTGTTGCTTCAAGCTCGCACGAGCGACAGAAACCAAGATTTGAGCGGTCAAGGCAGGGTTATTGATCTTCATATCGAATTCGATCAACTGGTTCTGAGTCTTGCCCGATACACCTTTACGAACCAAGTTCACACCATGTCCCATGTCCAACAAATTATCAACACATTCAACCTGCATTACATGAGTCTCATCATGAGCGAAATAATCATCCGCCTTGATAGCGGCAGACACTTGCTTGAAATCGTATCCGTCTTCTACCTCGATATAAACCATACGACGGTGTACACCTGTTCCCAAAGGAATCGTCATACTTAAAGCCGCCTTCACGCCTTCGATAGCCTTCACGGCAACCGTATGCCCCATACTCATTCCCGGACCGAAGTTCGTATAAGTAATACCTTTCGGCACCATCGCTTCTAACAAAGCACGTACCACAGAGTCGCTTCCCGGATCCCAACCGGCAGAAATTACAGCTACCGTATTATGAGCCTTCGCTACAGCGTCCAAAGAACGACGTAAATCCACGATACCTCCGTGTATATCGAAACTATCGACCGTATTGATGCCTAAAGCCAGAATCTCTTTCGCATGCTCTTCCACGCTACGTGTAGGAGTAGCCAAAACCGCTACGTCAACCTTATCTAACTTGGTGATGCTATCAGTAACCGTGTATGCCTTCAACTCGTCCGGAATATCATTCGGATTACGACGAATAATACCTGCTACCTCAAAATCCGGGGCAGCTTCAAGGGCCTCTAACACATATTTCCCGATGTTGCCATAACCTACGATGGCGGCTCTAATTTTCTTCATACTCTAGTTTTTACTTTTCAACCAACCGCAAAGTTAGATATAATTTAGAGCTTTAACAATAAGGAATACAGTTTTTATATCATTTTCAGAATGATATAGATCCTCACTCTTTCACGAATGAATCCGGATAGGTAGTAAGTTGCTCTACACCGGCTTTCGTACGAATCCAAGTCTTGAAGGTACGGGCTCCCTCGTTCAACTCGATCACACGTGCTCCATTTGGTATATGGATGTATTCCGTCGGACCACCCGTAAAACGACCGTAAGCCAATAATACGTCATACCAGCAAACCGCATAATCATCGTCATGATCATGGCCGACAAATACACCCATCACGTCCCCGTTCTCCTTAATCGCCGTAAATAAGCCGGAATTCAAGGCCGGAGCGCATGCCTTTTCCCTACGTATGCCATAGAGTTGGGCATTCTCATCGGAAGCCGCTTGATTAAACTCCGGCAACGCAATATGGAAGAAAGCCAAAGAAGGAACCGGCTCTCCCCCGTTATTCCGGGTAAACTCTGCGCTTTTCTTACAATACCAATCGATCTGGTCACGCTTAATATAATCGTATCCTTTTACCCCCTTGATAGTTGAATAGGTATTCGAATCGATGCAATACAAGACGAAAGCATCCTTCTTCCCGTCGGAGGAACGTACGGTCAAGGCGTAATTACCCACGCCTGAGATTTCGGGAACCTCATCCGCCGTTAAACTATACGGTAGGCTTTCGGCTACTTTCAGCAACTCCTCTTTTGTCGCCCCCTGCTCATTATCATGATTTCCGAAAACAATGGAGAATGGTATTTTACGGTCGGAGACTGTCTTCAATACATTCCGCATATTTTCCAACGCAGGCTTGCTATAGATAATATCTCCCGTAAAAATCACCAAGTCCGGTTTCTCGTCATCCAACACTTGGTTCATACGCTCAAAAGCGATGTCCGAACGAGGGTCTTGCCATTTCACATGCAAGTCCGTAAACTGTACAATCTTAAACTTCTTATCCGGATTAAACTTCAACCCCGGTTTTTGGGCAAATCCCAAAGAACTCAAGCCGGCGGCCAATAACAAGGCCCCGGCAAACATCCACTTTCTCACACTCATCAAATCTCGTGTTTTTTGTAATTAATAATTATTTATTCCTTTCCGAAACAAGCGTCGAACGCATGGGCGGAAGGTTGGAAATCCACTCTCTTCACCAATTCGCAAGATTCCCGTGCCCCATGTTCCCGATCCATAGCGCTATCTTCCCATTCCACGGAAAGCGGACCTTGATAGCCAATTGAATTCAAAGCACGGATAATCTCCTCAAAATTAATCTTTCCTCGTCCTAAGCTACGGAAATTCCAATATCGACGGGGATCGCCGAAAGTAACATGACCGCCGAATATACCCACCTGCTTAGGGGTATCACTCCAATATACGTCCTTCATATGCACATGGAAGATACGCTCCGGAAACTGATAGATGAAATCCACATAGTCCACCCCTTGATATCCTAGATGACTCGGATCATAGTTAAAACCGAAAGCAGGATGGTTATTTACCGCCTCCAATGCCCTGCGTGCGGAAAAAGTATCGAACGCGATCTCTGTAGGATGTACCTCCAACGCAAAACGTACACCCAGTTTCTGAAACTCATCCAAGATGGGCGTAAAGCGACGGGCGAAATCATCATACCCCTTTTGTATCATAGCGTCCGTTACCGGAGGGAAAGAATACAAATAATGCCAAATAGAACTACCCGTAAAACCTACAACCGTATCGACTCCCAACATCTTTGCCGCATGGGCGGTCCGGATCATCTCCTCGGTAGCCCGTTGGTGAACCCCTTCCGGATCGCCATCTCCCCAAATGTAATCCGGCAAGATTGCCTTATGACGCTCATCGATATTATCGCAAACAGCTTGTCCAACCAGATGGGTAGAGATCGCATAAAGCCGTAAGTCATATTTCTTTAACAGATCCTTGATTCCTTGATAATAAGCCGTATCCGTACGTCGGACATCCACATGATCGGGAAGTCCCAATTCCACACCGTCGTATCCGAATTCTTTCGCTTTTTGACAAACTGTTTCCAGTGATAAATCTCCCCACTGGAGGGTATATAATGTTACAGGACGTGCCATATATAGTATTATTTTTAGTCGATTATTTTTATCCATTTATTCTCTGTCGATCCGGTAGCTACAATCGTCTCGATAAACCGCATGCCACGGACACCGTCTTCGGCGGAAGGGAAATCCAAGGTTTCAGGAGCCGGTTCCTCACCAGCCAGAATCGATCGCAAAGCCAAGGCGAAATTCCGATACAAATTAGCGAATGCCTCTATATAGCCTTCCGGATGCCCGCCCGGCGTACGGGAATTATGAGCGGCGATACCCGACATATATCCATTGGAAGTACGGATGATCTCCGCCGGACGATCCGGCCAACGCATAATCATCGTATTCGGTTCTTCTTGACGCCATTCCAACCCACCTTTCTCTCCATACACACGAATATTCAAGCCATTCTCTACACCTACGGCGATCTGACTAGCGGTCAGCACCCCTTTCGCGCCTCCCTCATAACGGATCAATGCCGCCCCATCATCATCCAAAAGACGATCCGGCACGAAGGTATTCAATTCACCGCATAATTCCACGGCCTTCAGCCCTGTTATATATTCCGCCAGATTAAACGCATGAGTCCCGATATCCCCCATGCAACCGGCCTTACCCGACCGATTGGGATCCACCCGCCAAGCCGCCTGCTTATTAACATCAGCGCAGTCATTATATAGCCAGCCTTGAGGATATTCCACATAAATACGGCGTATCTTACCTAAATCGCCCCTGCGTACCCTTTCCCGAGCCTCCTTCACCATCGGGTAAGCGGTATAGGTATGAGTCAGCATAAACAATTTTCCGGTTTCCTTCACTTTGTCTCGTAATTGCTTCGCCTCATCCAAGGTATATGTCATCGGTTTATCCAGTACGACATGGAAACCATGTTCCAACGCCATCATGGCCGGACCGAAATGCACATGATTCGGGGTAACGATAGACACAAAATCCATCCGTTCGCCTTCAGGCAGGGTGGCCTCTTTCTCTATCATTTCCTGATAAGATGCGTAAATACGATTATCCGGTAAAAATAAAGATTGTCCGGTAGCCAATGAATTCTCCGGGCGAGAACTGAAGCATCCACAGACCAACTCGATCTGTCCGTCTAAATTAGCGGCGATACGATGAACGGCCCCGATAAACGAGCCTTGTCCTCCACCGACCATTCCCATTCTGATTTTTCGTTTCATGGTATTATTCCGTTTTATTAAACTAAGGTAATTACATTGTTGATTCACAAAGCTATGAAAAATAACCCTGCGTACGCCAATTTAACAGCTTAATATTTTTTAATTCACAAAATATATCGTTCCTTTGCGTCAAACATATTACCAAAAATTTCAACTATGAAGAAAAAAGAATTAGTGGCTATCGCCTGTCTGCTTTGTTTTTGTTGTTGTAATGGAACGGAAAAGGAAGTACCTAACCCCGACCTACAAGAGGAATTATCACCCATACAGTTTACGATCGATTTACAAAAGGAAGTATTACCCTTCCCCGTAACCAAGAGTATTCCCGAGCTGAATATCCCTGAGCCTATTCCCCAAAATCCCGATGCCGAGGAAGATCCTTCTACACCAGATATCGATCCGGATAATTTATACAACCGGATCGATTATATCGTATACCAAAGCGGAAAACCGGACATTCTGGTAAAACATAAGCAATTCACGCCTCAAGATCCGGATTTCACGATCATTTATGATTCACTGCCCTCCGGCAACTATCATATTTGTTTCCTAGCCCACTCAGACAAGAATATCTCCGTGTCCGGACAAACCGCACTATTCAGTAAAGTATCAGATACGTTTCATCTTTTTCTCACCCAAGAAGTACAAACGGGAGAAAGAATCATTAAAGATATCACCTTACAAAGAATCGTCGGCAAAATAGAGTTCATATCCGCCGATGGCGTACCTAAAGCCCTAAAAAGCTTCACGATAAATGTCTCCAATTATCAAAACAAGATTGACTTAACCACTGGGAATGGCATTTCTCAAAACACGCCTTATACACAAACCGACACTTTTAACGACTCTGATATCGGGAAAACAAATTTCTCCCATTCCTTCTTCACGTTTATCCCGGCTCCGGAATTCATGCTCAAAGCACACCTCTCGGCCAAAAATCAGATAAATGAAGTAACCCGGGAAAGAGAAGTTAATGACATCCTGCCTCTCATAAATCACATTATTCGTTATACTGGGATTCTCTACACCCCGAAGGAATCAGACGATACCTTCACCCTTGATATATTAAACGGTGGCAAATGGGATAGCCCCATCGACAAAGATCTAAAAGATTAATACAAAGCCGATGTGCCAAATTTGACACACCGGCTACCTTTTTCCTAACCTTCACACTTATTTTGCGTCTTCTATCTTGAAGAGAGCGTTAAATCCCGTCAAACTAAAGGTCTCACGAACCACATTCCGCATACCGATCAAACGTAAAGACCCTTTCTTGGCAGTCGTCATTTTTTGTAATATTAAAAACAATCGGAGGCCCGCACTACTCACATATTCCAAATCAGAACAATCGACACATACTTTTACTCCCGGATTCTCCCATACCGGCAAAACCTTTTCCTCGCATTCGCGAGCCGTATTCGTATCCAATCTTCCTTTGATCTTAATTACAGTCTCTTCACCTTTTTGGTCAATAACTACTTCCATATCTTTATATTTTATTCGGTTATTTTTTTCTTCATGATAAAGACATTCCGCTCATCTACTCTCTGATAAGAGACCTCATCCATAATCTTCTTGATCAAGAAAATACCCAACCCTCCGATTGGACGGTCTTCGGCAGATAAAGTAATATCAGGGTCTTTTCTTAAAGTCGGATCGAAAGCAATCCCATGATCTATCAAAGTCACGATCAATTCCCCACCTTCTCTGACCAACGAAATGTCTACGGCATCCTCAACATCTCCCTTATACGCATAAAAAATTATATTTGAGACAGCTTCTTCCATCACCAGATTCAGGCTCATCATGAAAGCGGTGCTTAATCCCAATTCTTCTCCAGCTTCCTCCAAGAACTGATTCATCATGGAAAGCTCATGAATATCGTTCTTAATGCGTAATGTTTTTTGCATATATCTGAAAATTTTGCGCTAAAGATATAAAAAAAAGAAATATCCTTTCCTTAAATTTGTATCTTTACCTTCGAATAGTATTTAAAGGTATAGAGTTATGGCTAAAAGATATTTAATAAACATATTCTTATTGATCGCCGTCTTATGCGGGTTCAGTAGTTGCGAGGAGGATCCGTATTATGATCCGTATGAGGAAATCACCTATGATTTATGTAATTATGTATGGACTGATTGGTTTGTCGTAGACGGTTTAGATTGTGAGCAGCAACTTACATTTAATCCGGATGGGAAAGGATGGGATACAAGAATTTACCATTACCCAAGCGGACGCATAGATCGAGAGGAAATTCCATTCTACTGGGACTGGAACAATTACTATACCGATATACTTTATATGGACTATGAAGACGGCCAAACAACACTAGAGAACGTATGGATTAGTGGTCGGACTTTTAAATGTCTATATAATGGCGAATGGGTAACGTTTAAGGCCTATCAAATAGGTCTCTAAAGGATATCTTTACGTACTTCCCCGGCAAAATCATACAATCCATCAAAAAGACAGGGATCTTTCCTCAATTGTTCGAACAGTCATACAAGTAGTCTCGCCGGGAATACCAACAATCACCGTAAATATCTATAAATCAATTCAATAATTCAAAACAAAGATCCTGCGGTAAGAATAGCGGTAATAAAACCTCTCCTTAATCGTATCTGTAAACATCACATTTGCACTGCGAAATCAATATTTATATCCAAATTACACTGCCATACAGCGGTATCGCAAGTAGTTTATTTAACTCATAAACATCCAAAGGGAAACAGAGGAATGATAGAAGCCCCCTGCTGCCGTCCACAGGTACAGGGCCTCCCCCTGACAATCGAACCCCAGTTATCTACCACGCTCCATATTCTATGCATGCCGTACCCTTCTGGGGATCTATACGCATTGTGAAGAAGGTTCCATCTTCCGAAATCTCATTAAAGTAAAAACTACCGTCCTCCGACATGCTCCAATGAGCCGGGGGATTCGTCTTCATCCTTTGTTGGAACTCTCCGTTTCACTACCCGAATCAAACCTAATGTCAACCTCATCCGTATCCCCATTTCGGCCATGAGAATTTACAATCTTGTATGCTGCCCCTATCCCTACCTTGCTTGAAAGATCTCTTCGGTTATAGAAAGGCTTATTGACGCACTTACATACCAATGAACAGATATATACTAAGTAAACAAGAGAGATTAGAGATAACAGCGTATCAATCCCTGTCCAGTCTCTATTAATAGCATTGAGATCTATTATCAGGCTATCAAGGTTATGGATGAAGCGATGCGGATCGAACGTACAGGCATCTACCAAGAAAAGAAAAGAGACTGGGGATAACAGCACAAATAGCGCCCTTCTTAGACTAGCCTGCTGCCACTTCCGCTCAATCCATACGTACAATGGTGGAAAACAACACCACGAGACCAAAGAAGCTAGCCAAAGACAAAAAGACTTAAATGTCCATCGCTCCGGTCTTGCCTTGAATGTAAGGATTATAAAAACCGATAATTCAAAGATTATAAGACTTATACAAACTAACACCATAACACCTCAAATTAAGAACAACTTATTTTAAACCACTGTCAATAACAAAAACTCACATGAAAACAAGTATCCCGCTTGTTTACCTCAATCACAAAGATATCATAAGGGGAGTTTAAATCTCGAAACTCGTATCTGTCCTCGTATTTGACCCATCGAGAACATGGTTTCCCCGTAATATCCTCAAGTCTTTTTTGCAAGGCTCTCTTGTTATCCGCTGATAAAGAATATGTAATGTCAATCCAACAAAGTCTAGGATATTGTGTCTTGCATCTACGTATCTCTCGATAAGGAGGAAATTCAACGCCAGATATTTCCCTTAAGTCAAATCCCGCCAACATATCATCATTCGTACAAGTACGTATCAATACCATAGTACACACTATCGAATAGATGATCAAAAACCTCGTTTTTACCATATTCACAACTTTACCGCTTTCTTTTAATTAGTGTTATTTGCATTCAGGCCGTTTCTTTTGCCCTCTAAGACACGATATAGGACGGATCTATAAATAACCCCTTTATCAGTTATCACCCCTTATTCGCAAGGAATAGGCTCATGTTTCATATCCTCATCGCCAAGCACCACAAGAGAAAACGGGGCTGGTGTCCCCGCCGCCGCCTTCCGCATCCACTCGCAGCCTCCTCCTTTGGTGCCGCCCCGATCCACGCCATATAAAGCCATTCGTACCCCAAATCCCCCCTAAAGATCATCTTTGAATATAGTAGGATTCAATTCAACCGGGGATCTCCACTCTATTCGATAGTCCTCCCATAAAAAACGTTTCATCACTTGCCAATACTCGAAACATGAGACCGGGGTACGAAACCAGTTACCAGAATCAATTTTTTTATCAGAGAAGTAAGATCGTAGTTTTTCCTCTAACTCCTTCTTTATGGACAAATAGGCTTCAGATTCCTCAACCGGATCATGTATTAAACCGGAAATTTGAGGTTTACAATCCCAGCTACAAGAAGCACGATCAAACCAATATCCGTTATCAACTCTTTTTCTTCACCTGTTTTTATTACCACAAAATAAGTACAAATCCTCCGATTTACCTCGGCCTTATGTTACCACTCCCAATCCAATAATATAAGGCCATATACTAAAATCATGATATCTCCAACTCCCTTCAAAACAAATTACCTGTTGCCACACTCTCTGAGACCTTATTCAAATTGCAGATTTCAATAAGCGTGGCACCGTTCCGTTTTAGACTATAAAAATCATTTTCACTTAACAATATATAAAGCCACTGTCGGTTCATTCTATATTGGGCTCTCAGTTGATTAATCTTATTGCACCATTCAAGAGTTGCCAATTGTTTTTGTCGGACATTTTTGTCGAAAATCTTGTCTTGTCCTTTCGTTTCTATAATATAGATGTGTTGTGATGTACATACCATAAAGTCCGGATGATAGGTGGCCAATAGACCGTCCTGCCGGATATAATGGATTGATGCGAAGCTATGTTGATTCTCATTTATTTTGATAAAGCAGTTCACTTCCGAGTCGGCATCCAAAAATTCAAGGAAAGCTTTCTCGAAACCTCCTTTATTGGAAGGGTAGCCCACTTTTTCATAGATAATCTTTTCCAAATCAAGTGAAAAACTTTCTCGTATACGTAGTGTAGGTATGGAAGAAAAATAAATCTTCTCAACTATTGCATCTGTTATATCTATTTGTTCTTGCATATAATAGATCGCCTTACTGATCTCTCTTACAATATGCTGGGTCGCAACTCCCTCATTGTGTAGTAAAATCTTCCAATTATAATTCTCGAACGGATTGAATGAACGTGAAAATAACTTGGTTCGGATATATCGGTCGATGACCCGTATGATTTCTTGCTGATTAATTTGCAATGTAGGTAGTTCCTTAGGCTTACTCCTTCCTACCTTGTCGAAGCGTGTTGTGACGATGCGTAATACCTTTTGCAAGTATTCATTGTAGCTTTGTGCATTGCATAAGTCTGCGTTTACCTCATATTTGCCGAATTGAGTACCGACTAAGACGTCATGCGAGATAAAGGATTCACCGGGTTTCGCCAAAATTTCTTTTAGTTGTTCATACGAAAAGTCTGTAAAAGGTGCGAGTCTGTTTATATCTATTTCTGAAGGATGTATCTCCTCCTCTTGCTCTTTGATAATAAGAGGCCAGAATAAATCATAGTCTTGATAATTGTCTTTTAACCCTACCTTTATAATATCACCGGTTACATTGGAGCCATCCGGCAAATCACCTTCGTCTATACCGGCAAGCTCTTCGTTCATCAAATCATTGTAGAAATCAAGAAAGGCCGGATGTTCAATGATGGAAAGCATATCGATATAAGATTTAGGTGCTTTCTTTTTAACCAATACTTGCAATCGGTTTTCCCTTTTTTCTTCTGAATATTCAGGCTCTCTCCACATCAAACGAAGACCACGCCCTACGGTTTGTTCCAACAAAATAGCGGATTGCGTAGATCGTAACGGTACGATGACACATATATTGTTGACATCGAAACCTTCCCGAAGCATCAACACGGAAACGATGACTTTGGGTGATTCATATTTATCAATATTGAACAATCGTTCTTTGACTTGCATCCAATCTTTTTCTTTTACTTCGCCTTTAGCGTTGCTGTCAATACGGAGAACATCCTTTTCGGCTAATCCCTCTTCTTTTAGGAATGATTCGACAAACGGGGTGACATTGGTATCCTCACAAATCACCATCATCTTCGGTCGTTTCTTAGAATCCAGCTTGATAAAACCTTCTTCAAGGATTTTTAATTTTCGTAATCCGGCACGAAGCATTAAACGTTGTCCGTCGCTCAATCCAATCACTTTTTTTCGTTCATCACGTAAAGCGTTATAATCCAGATTGGCAAGATCTGTCAATTCTTGTCGGCGATCCAACAACAAGGTCTTAACCAATCCGCTTTTCATCGCTTGGCTTAAATCAAAGTCAGATATAATATGCGGGAAATAACATTTCATCTTTTTCTTCCCGGAACCGACCGTATCGTAGGGTGTAGCTGAGAAGTCGATTTGGAAGAAGTGACCTCCTTTGTTGTGGGCAATCTTATTCAATCCTTTTTGCCATTCAACCTCTTCTATTTCTCCTTGCTTTTTATTCTCATGGATATGATGGGCTTCGTCATTGATTACCATTAAGTCCGATAGTTCGGATAAATAGTCCAATTCGCTTCCTCGTAGGTATTTCCTATCCAGTGCCTCTAAGACATTACCTCCACTCAGGCCTGGTGTAATAGGCAATAAATCTCTTATAATAGAGGGAGCGGAGTCTGGGACCATATTCTCTTTCTCTTCATCAGACAAGAACAGATGCCAGTTGGTTAAGGCGATCAGTCCGTTTCCGGTTATTTTTCGTCCGATTCCCTCTTCTTTGGTGACAACATTGTTTTGTATAAAAGAGAATACTTCGTCCCGATAAGCCGGAGGTATGAAAAGATCTTTATGCAGATAGAGGTCATTTGTAAAAGGATCTCTTTCCGTGCAGTTCTCTTTCAGGCGTCCACAATAGGCATCCTTTAGCCGATCATAAACAATCAGGCCAGGAGCTACGATCAGGAAGTTTTGGGTGTAGCGTCCGCTTCGTTCTTCTTGTTCTTCATGTCGTGCGTTAAGGAGTTGCCATAAAAGTAAAGCGTGCATGACCCATGTCTTACCTGTTCCGGTTGCCATCTTTACGGCATATTTGGGAATACGATATTTTTCTTTAGCCAAATCACTTAGATTACATTCGGCTAATAGATCCGGCGCAACTTGCCGGTATATTTCTTCTACGGTTGTCACTTGTAAAACTTCATGCAGATAAATGATGTTTAGAATACTTTGTTTTTGTCCTTCATGAAAGTTCTTGGAGCGTTCTTCCGTATAAGGCCCCATGAACCAAAACTTCAGCAAATCTTGTGTTACCGGGGTAACGGCATCTAATAAACTGCCGTTTTCAAAGGCTGTTTTGACTTGTTCCGTTAACCGGCTTGCCAATTCCAAGGATATATCGTTTCTCATGTTGTGTGTCGTTTTTAAGAATGAATAGTCTCTGTTACCATGCTCTCAAAGCCGAATACATCGACCGCTTTCACGCAAACCGTCCGTTCTGCTTTTCGAGGAGTGATTAATGTAGCTGTATAGATACAATGAAGTGGATCGCTATCATTGTCCGTGTTTTCCCGATAGTCTTGCCATTGGCTGCGGAATGTGATGCCGTCGTAATCCGGGTCGATGCTCCAATACTCGATCAAAGCCAGCGGATCTTTCTCCAATACCTGTTGCAATTTGGCTTTATCTTTATCATCCAACGGGATATTGTCGGGTGAAAGAAGCACATAATTATCCAATTCGATTGTTAGTTTGTCCTGTTCACCGTAATGCGCTTCTGTCTGAATAGGTTTTACCAATAGATATTGATAACTGCTGAAACGGACAGAGCCTTCCCTTATCAGTTTGTCATATCCTTTCTTGGAGAGTTTGTCCAACAGGTCTGGTGGAATCACCAAGACCTCAACATCCTCCTTGTATTGTTGGATAGCCGCAGAAATGTCAAAAGCAAAGTTCCAAGCTAATACGACCGCCTTGTTCCATCCACCGCCCAACAGATTGTTTTTGGCTTCGTATGCCCGGCGGATTGTAGCTGCCCCGGTTACTTTATTGGGACTATCTACCAGTACCAAAGTCCGTCCGTTCTTGATATACCCCCAATTCCGATCGTTCAGTTGTTCCTGTGTAAATGGTATTGCTCCATACAGTTGCATGATGATTTGGCTCAAATCGCCAATCCGCTTGTATTGCTTGTTGTTTTGGAAAGCCTCTTTTTGATAATCACCGATGGCTTGATAAAGGAATGGTTTTACCTCTTGGTCGATAAAGCGTTTGCGCATAACTAATGTAGCCGGTTTGCCAATATCCGTTGTAATCCATCGACGGCCTAACCGTTCGGTAACGGCTGCGGTTGTTCCGCTTCCACCGAAGAAGTCGCAAACAAGGTCACCTTCGTTGCTACTGGCTTTGATGATGCGTTCGAGAAGGGCTTCGGGTTTTTGGGTGGCGTAGTCTATGCGTTCTTTGGCTGTAGATGATATAGGTTGTATATCAATCCATAAATTACCAATTTTTCTTCCTACATACTCATCTGCATAATTTTTATATCGAGGTCTACCTGTATTTGTCCAAAAGATCAAATATGGATTTTGTGATAGCCGTTCATCAAAAGTTTCTTGTGTCCATATCCAGCCGATATTTGATGTAATCCTTCGACCTTGTATAGTTCTTGTTTCACCAGCGCTATAAGCGTTTGAAGATTTTTCTAATTTTTCATGATTAAATCTTCTGCCAGTTTCTTTTTCTATATAAGGAAACTTTTCATTTAATTCTTCACTTGTTAGAGATTCGTATTCTTGATTGTAAGTATATAAAGAGGATTTTGTATAATAAAGAATAGTGTCAGTCATTACATCATATCCATTTGTTGCTAAGTGATGTCCTCCTGTTCTTTTCCATATAATCTCACTTTGTAAATTTTCTTTCCCAAATACATCATCTAATAAAGTCTTTACATACGCCCCAACATGCCAATCAATATGTACATAAATACTCCCTTTATCTGAAAGTAACTCCCGCATTAACACCAACCTCGGATAAAGCATCTTCAAATAAGAAACCGTCCCATCCTGCCATGTATCCGAATAAGCAAATTGCTCAATTACCGTAGGCTTTTGCTCAATATCAACACCCGGCAAATTAATCTTTGTCCGATAATCCGCTTTGCTATCAAAAGGAGGATCAATATAAATCAAATCCACCTTTCCCCGAAGTGAGGATAATCCGGTTGCTTCATCTCCAGCTAACAAGGCTTGCATTGCCAATAAGTTATCGCCATAGACGAGACGGTTCATCCATTCTTTGTTTATCACTTGCTCGTTTTTCCCTTTCCATAATCCGGAAGTGTCTTTGGCTGGAAGAACCAATTCATTTGTTTGTAATCCGATACGGGTGTTGCTACTCAAACGTTCTAAGATACGTTGCGCTTCTTGTCTTCCTTCTTTTACGATTTTAGGAAGTTCTTCTATTAAGGATGTTGCTGGCATAATTGAATATTGTAATTTGATGTTCGACAATGTTATATGTATTACAGGGGACTAGTGTTCCCCTTATTTGTTTTTTTGCGAAGTAATTTTATGAAAAAATCCTTATATATTTCTGCTTCATAATCGCTCATTATGTATGACTCTGTTATATTTAAATACGGGCTTTTTCTTTTTAATAGTTTTATTAGCAATGAAGTTTCAATGTTCAATATATTTGATATTTGAGATAGACTCTTATTGTATAGAACACTTATTTTTGATCTTCTTAATCCTCCAAATCTGAATCTTCTGTTTGACATTTGTTTTGCAATTGGCATTATAATATCATGTAATTTTTTATGCCAATAATGGAAATTCACATGAGATATATTACCTAGATAATAGGGTTTATCTTTCAAACTATAAGTTTCTATCTTATTATTGTTAATATAAAATTTGTTTTTTATTCCATTTCGTGTTGTATATATATCTCTTATATCATTTTTAATTATTTGAATTTGATTTTCAAACTCATTTTCAGATAATAATAAAAATACATAAGTGGCGGTATAATTATCTAGCGATTCTAATACTCCAAAATATATTTTTTTACGTTTTAGCACATAAAATTTGGTATTACGAGTATTGTACGAGTACGAAAAAGGATCATAGGTAAAATTTTCATCCCATGTTTGATTATATTCAGAAATAGATACTCTTTCAAGGTAAGTTATGGTCGCTTCTCTTATGGGAAGGAGACTTAAATCTTCTCTATCTTTTTTAGGGTGAGCATTCTTTAAATCGTTTTGTGTTATCATGATGGAGATTGAATATTTGTCTTCCTGCTCCCCTATGGAAAGATTAACAAACAAAAAAGCGTGGGAACCGTACCTTGCTGCCCGTTCCACGCTCTAAAGGCTCTCGCATTGCCCTATCTGTCGAAACGAGCAACGCCGAAAGCCCCACGCCGATGTGAATATATATGATACACCCAGTTCCCTTATGGATACACCAATGGCTACACAAGGTACAATGAGGGCTATATAATACACCCTTGAGGACATCCACCGTTGCTTTGTTTTTGACAGATAGTTGAGAATTTGCGAGATTCTTAGAACGTCAAAACCAAAGCGTAAAGTAAACGCCTTTTCTAATTTATGTCAGTTCCCGCACCACCCTGATCGGCGTGGCGCTACTGAGAACTATACAAAAATACAATTTAATTGAACAAATAGGTAACGTTTTTAGGAAAAATTTTAATATTGTTTATGCCTCCAATGATAATTTTATCACAGCCATTCACGGCGCATTTTAGAAAAAGACAAAACTCAGAAACAGAATTATATAACTTAAAACGGACTTAAAAACATCAACAGATACTATCAATAGTTATCTACCTAAGAGTATTAGATAGGTACTTTATTGATAGTGATCGCATTAAAAATGAGAGAGGCGAAAGATACCACCTCCTCGGAAATATCCCCCACCTCTCTAAATTTATTTGATATACCCCCCAATAAAGGGTTATTTTCTAAACAATACATTGAGTTATTTACAGAGCAACCGTTCTATCTTATCCTTAAGCGGAAATAGATCTGTTTGAATGGTTCCCCACACAATCTCATCCCGAATCTGATAATATCCATGCACTAACACATGGCGCATGCCTATGACCTCATTCCATGCGATCTCCTGATGTTCCTCCCGAAATTCCTTTGTAATCAAATAAGCAGCCTCCCCCACAATCTCCAAATTCTTGATGACCGCAAAACGCAATATCTTGTTCCTGGAATACTCCTCAAAAGTCACATCTGTCGTGAACTCAATGACATTATTTATCGCCTCCAGCATATGCCGTAGACGTGTATTGTCTTTAGGCTTCTCTCTCATATACCAATATTTTATCCCGATCTACAGAAGAAACGGCGAAATCCTTCAATTGTCCTTCCTCCACCAAATCAACCTTACGATGCAACAATTGGCTTAGAGCTTCCACCATACCCGCATACTTGAATAATGTAATACGAGCGTGGGAGTCAAAACGAACCAGAATATCAATATCGCTATCCTTCGTCTCCTCTCCACGTGAACAGGAACCAAACACCCATGCTTTCTCTATTGGTTGCAAAGAGAAAAAGCCTCTTAGCTTATTAATTATCTGTTGTTTCATCTTTTAGTGATTACCTCACGCAAATATAACGAACATTTTCTAAATTCCGTTTTATTGTGATTCTTTTTTGGAAAATCATTTACAGAACAATATCCTCTAAAAACAAAAGAAGCGAGAGATACCACCTCCTCGGAAATATCCCCCACCTCTCTAAATTTATTTGACAGATCCCCGACAAGGGTATTATTTCCTACATTTTATTAGGAAAAAACTAAGCCTAGATACGTTGTAAGCCTCAAATATGGGCAAAACAATGATATTTAATCAAATCTCTTTAACTTCAAAAATGACCTGAATTTCACATCAAATTCTTCCATCTCTGGGCCAACGTCTTTTCCTTGAGAAGAGAAACAACACCTCTTGATCTTTCCTATAATAGACTTATAGTTTCTTTGCGTCAATCCTCCATCACGCACAAGAGCATTCAATTCAGACTTCAACGGATCAAACCCCTTACGATTAACCCAATGACATAAAATACAATCTTGAAAACTCTTTATTCCATCTATCTTATCAAGAGGTAAAGACTCTTTACTCACCTTGACTTTGGAATAACAAGATAAGAACCGATCCAGCAAATCATTCCAAAAGCTAGGATCATATAACATTGACGCAGTAACCGATTTCCCAAAGTACTTCCTAACTTTCTTTATCCGAAACTCGCATCGAGCTATATTCTTATTATTACTCCCCTGTTCCTTTCCTTTATCGTAAAACGAAAGTTCTTTCTCTGCTGTTTGAAACGTAATTCCTGTAGGATATGAAAGACGCCTAAAATAAGGTAAATCTAACATCCGATTGAAATATTCTATTGGAGACCGCTGTAACTCCAAATCCATTGCTGAATCCAGTCTAGTCACAGTGACCTTATCCATAGGGATGTTTAAATCCTCTCCTATCCCCTCAATGGCTTTCCGTACGTCCTCTAAAGGGAAATCGTGCATGTTGGTACCGTAGTAATACTTACATAAGCTACATGTATTTATTTTTAACATTTTATCATTTACATATACCTTATACCCCTTATATTCCCCACATACATAAGAGGATCCACCTTCACCAATGCAATCTCTTCTATTCGTCAAATATGGCGATACTTCCGATAACAAATCTATTTCTGGAACATCTTTCTGATAAAGAACAAAGTCAACCGTATCATATAACATATGACCATGTACCATATCATGAAACATACTACTATATTCAGTACATGAATCATGTCCTTCCTTACAGCTTGATAGATACACATAGTATTTAGAAGCTATCTCATCCATTTTTACGTCCTCCCTTCTTTCCTTCTAAAGTATTCTCGATATCGGAAATAGCATAAAGGACACGTCTTCCTATTCGTTGAACGGGAATCATTCCTTGTCTTGTCCAATCGGCCAAAGTTGGCAAAGAAATCCGCAACATCTTCGCAGCCTCATCACGAGTAAGGTACAAAGGAGTATCCTCTTTCCTCTGAGGTATTAAATCATTTAATCGATCATCAAGTACTTTACGAACAACAGCTTCGATATCAGACAGCGAAGCTTGTATTAATAAATTCTGTACCATAATTTATTTTTTTAAAATTACGGCGCAAAGTTTATCAATCAAGCATTTCCACTTTTTCCACCTTTTCCAAAGGGAAATAACTATTTTGGAAAATGACCACAGATAAGCTTAAAATCCTCGATCTCGTCTGTAGAAAGCCCCATAGTCCCACGATTCTCTATCACACGTATGTTTCTTTCTGTAACACTATTTTCTCCTATCGATGTTTTTCTAACTACAAGATTAAAATAGCCATAAAAGATACGTGCTACAGGCACTAGCCGATTATATTTAAGAATCCCCTGATTTTTCATGAATATCATTAATTTGGCAAGATAATTCTTATATTTGCAGACATAATCTCGCTCTCTTACTATATTAAACTCCTCTAACTTTTTTATCAGTCCGAGTACAACACCCTTGTCATAGCTATCAAATAGTTTATAAAACTCATCCTCTATGTTTGATAAGTTATCAGTACTCTCATCAGAAACATTTGATAGTTCTTCTTGAGAAACATTCGACAGCTCGCATTGAGAAGCATTTGGCAATTCTTCTTGAGAGACATTCGACAGCTCGCATTGAGAAGCATTTGGCAATTCCTCTTGAGAGACATTCGACAGCTCGCATTGAGAAGCATTTGGCAGACCATCAAGGATATCACTTTCACTATAAGCACATCTTTGTAGCCCTATCGTATCATAATGATGCTTAAGGAACTTTAGCCAATAACAAAAGAATGTACCGTGCTTTTTTTGACAATTTACTAGGATATTCCACAGATTAATGTCATATCGTTCAAAAGCCTCTGTGACATCTGAGAAAAAAAACGGTATTACAAGTTTTTGAAATACTTTGGAATGAAAAATGGGATGATTTAGCTGTATTTCATATAAACGCTGTAATATTTCCTCCGCATAGACCATTCTAGCCTTAGCATCCATTCCTAATAACCGAGATTTTATCGCATCTACATATTTTACACGTAATTTCTCACAATGTTGACCAACCGCAAAAGTTAAACCCAAATTCACACAAGCCTCATTCGATCTATTGTCCGAATCATCAGAGTATGCAATATCGTTATTGATATTATTATCAACAGAAACAAACAAATCTTTCCCATCAATGATTTTAGTTCTGGGGTCATAGATATACTCTTCCCCAAATTTATGTATAACATCTAGAATATCATCACAATACGATCTTACATTTTCCATAAAAATAATCAATTAGCAAGTTACTATCTGATTAAAAAATTCATGTCCTTTCAACTGTATAGCATTCTCCTTCTCCGAGATCTTAATATACTTCATGAATGAAGATTCCGTCTTGTGTCCCGTTATCTTCATTATACTAATGGGTGGCAATCCTGCTAAATAAGCATTCGTGGCAAAAGAACGCCGAGCCGTGTAAGTAATATTTAGAAATGCAATAAAAAACAGAATGACGATAATTAAACGTAAAACGTTTATAATTAAGCATTTTGCAAGATTTGCAGAACAGACAGACCTGCAAAAGAAAACAAAATATTGCGACGTTTCAGTTACCAGACTGTTAGCCGCCTGTTTCGAAAACAACGGCAGGTAACCGAATTTTTACCGATAGGAACAAAGCAGATTTGTATTCACTGTTTATCAATGTTTTGCATGCCAAAGGACGCTTTTCAAAGGAGTATTTTTACAACCTAAAAAAGAGCGTTATGAAAGTGGAAAAATTCAAGGTGCTGCTCTACCTGAAAAAGAGCGAGCCGGACAAGACCGGCAAGGCCCCGATCATGGGACGGATCACCCTCAACCGCACGATGGCGCAGTTCAGCTGCAAGCTCTCCTGTACCCCCGGGCTATGGAACGCGCGTGAGAGCCGATTGAATGGCAAGAGCCGGGAAGCGGTGGAGACCAATGAAAAAATAGAGAGGCTGCTGCTTGCCGTACACTCGGCCTTCAATTCCCTCATGGAAAGGAAAAAGGATTTCGATGCCGCCGCGGTCAGGGACATGTTCCAGGGTAACGCGGGCATGCAGATGACCCTGCTCAAACTTCTCGACCGGCACAATGAGGAGATGAAGGCCCGTGTCGGCGTGGACCGTGCACCGACGACAATGTCGACCTACGTGTACACCCGGCGCACCCTTGCCGAATTCATCAAAACGGAATTCAAGGTCTCGGACCTCGCCTTCGGACAGCTCAACGAGCAGTTCATCCGTGACTATCAGGATTTCTGCCTGGAAAAGAAGAAACTGGCAATGGAGACGGTGCGCCATTACCTGTCCATCCTGAAAAAGATCTGCCGCATCGCCTACAAGGAGGGGCACTCGGAGAAATACCATTTCTGCCACTTCAAGCTGCCCAAGCAGAAGGAGACAACACCGAAAGCACTCAGCCGTGAGAATTTCGAGAAGCTGCGTGATCTGGAGATACCGGAAAAACGCAGGTCACATGTCATCACCCGAGACCTCTTCCTCTTCGCCTGTTACACCGGCACCGCCTATGCCGATGCGGTAAGCATCACCCGGGAGAACCTCTTCACGGATGACGAGGGCAGCCTCTGGCTGAAATACCGGCGGAAGAAGACCGACTACCTCGGACGCGTCAAGTTGCTGCCGGAAGCACTCGCGTTGATCGGGAAGTATCGTGACGATACCCGCATCACCCTCTTCCCGCCGCAGGACTACCATACGCTCAGGGCCAACATGAAATCCCTGCACCTGATGGCGGGGCTGAGCCAGGACCTTGTCTACCACATGGGAAGGCATTCTTTCGCCTCATTGGTCACGCTCGAGGAGGGAGTGCCGATCGAGACCATCAGCAAAATGCTGGGACACTCCAACATAAAGACCACCCAGATATATGCCCGTGTAACCCCGAAGCGACTGTTCGAGGACATGGACAGGTTCGTCGAGGCAACCTGCGATTTGAAACTTATTCTTTAATCCTTAAACAATTATTATCATGCGCAGTACATTCAAGCTTTTATTCTACATCAACCGTAACAAGATAAAATCGGACGGCACGACCGCCGTCCTCTGCCGGATCAGCATCGACGGAAAGAAATCGGCTGTCACGACAGGCATCTATTGCAAACCCGGAGACTGGGACAGCAAGAAGTGGGAAATCAAAACAGCCAGGGAGAACAACCGCCTTGCCGCCTTCCGCAACCGGCTGGAAGAGGCGTACGGGAACCTGCTGAGGAACCAGGGAGTGGTCACGGCCGAGCTGCTCAAGACCACCGTATCCGGTGCCAATTCCGTGCCGGAATACCTCCTGCAGGCCGGAGAGGTGGAACGCGAACGGCTCAGGGTCCGCTCCAAGGAGATCAATTCCACCTCCACCTACCGCCAGTCGAAGACCACGCAGCTTAACCTCAGGCAGTTCATCGAATCCCGCGGGATGAAGGACATCGCCTTTTCGGACATCACCGAAGAGTTCGCCGAATCGTTCAAGGTCTTTCTCAAGAAGGAGCTGGGACACAGGAACGGACACGTGAACCACTGCCTGTGCTGGCTCAACCGGCTCATCTACATCGCCGTGGACCGGGAAGTATTGCGTGCCAACCCGATAGAGGACGTGGCATACGAGAGGAAAGAAGCACCTAAACTAAGGCATATCAGCCGCAGTGAACTGAAGCGGATGATGGAAACCCCGCTGCCCGACCCGATGATGGAGCTGGCGCGCAGGACGTTCATCTTCTCCTCGCTGACCGGTCTGGCCTACGCGGATACGAGGGCTCTCCATCCCCGTCACATCGGAACGACCTCGGAAGGAAGAAGGTATATCCGCATCCGCCGCGCCAAAACGGACGTGGAGGCGTTCATCCCGCTGCATCCCATAGCCGGACAGATACTGGATCTTTACAACACCACGGATGACGACAGGCCGGTATTCCCGCTGCCGGTCCGCGATGTCCTCTGGTACGAGGTACATGGAATGGGCGTGGCATTAGGCATGAAAGAGAACCTGTCCTACCACATGGCCCGGCATTCGTTCGGGACCCTGACACTGACCGCGGGCATTCCGATAGAGAGCATCGCCAGGATGATGGGCCATACGAATATCGACAGCACGCAGGTCTACGCCCAGGTCACCGACCGGAAGATATCCTCGGACATGGACCGGCTGATGGAAAGAAGAAAGCCTGCGGCCGGCAAGGAAGCCGCAGGCTAAATAAAAATTGCCGCCGGAATTGTATTTACGATTCCGGCGGCAATCCTTAAACTTGAATACGATATTATACCAATGCTGCGTGATAGTTCTCCTCCAACAGCTTCTCGATGTCCGACTGCCTGTACAGGATCTTCCCGCCAAGCTGGATATAGGGAATCCGTCCTTGGTCCCTGTAATCCTGCAGGCACCTGCGGCTGATCTTCAACGTCCCGGAAAGCTCCCTGTCGGTCAGGAACCGTTCCCCGTTGAAGGGAGGACGGTTGTCACGGGCAAGACGTTCCACTTTTTTCTCCATGTTGTCCAGCAGGGCAAAGAACCTGCGGGCACGTTCGTTCTCCTTGTCGATAATGCCTTCCATCTCTTCCGCTCTTTAAAGGTTTCCGTTCTTTCTTCCCTCTCTCACAGCCTTCTCCTTGCGTCTGATGCCGACGTAGGTTATCAGCCTCTCCACGTCTTCGGGCTTGTAATAGAACTTGCGCTGGAGGCGGGTGAACGCCAGCCGTCCGGTATCGCGGAGGGTCTGCAGGGTACGCGGCGAGATGTCAAGGCGCAGGCAGACATCCTGGCCGTCCAGTCACTCTCCGGGTTCCTTACGGCGGTTTCTCTCATACAATCTGTCCACATGTGCGGACAGGTTCTCGGCGCGTGCCAGCATCCTCTCAAGGACACCGGCCTCGATGTAGCATATTTCCATAATTTCAACTTGTTTAAATGTCAGTGCGAATATAAGGGAAGAAACCATGAGAGGCAAGCGCGACCGGTACACTGGCAGGAATAGTCATGGATAGTCGGTTTTTGTCATATGGCGCGGGAAAAATACTCCGTAGCCGGTCGGTTTTCACGACCCCCTTTGGAAAACCTGAAGGACGGGTGCGTCACGGCGATGAAAAAAGAAAAATCCCCACCGGAAGTGAAGCGACCCCAAACCGGCAGGGAGTGTAATAATAAAGGAACGGACTGTTCAGCCCTTGATGTAACCGTACTTTTTCAGGTCGTCCATGAAATGCTCCGGCGTGTCGGTCCTCACCGTCACCCCGTGCAGTTCCCTGTACCGCCCGGAGAAATTCATCATGTACTCCTTATCGGTGCACCCGCTGTCAAACCAGCTGCCCTCACGCAGGACGCGTACAAACTCGGAAGGGCCGGAGGCGGCAATCCTGCCGCCATCCGCCAAAATACCTGATCTCGTTTTTTTTATTATCGGTATTTCAAATGTCTCAAAAGCCTCTTTGACAGGTTACCATCCGGGATGATCGCCTGAATTCGCATGTACCGGATTTTCTATTTACCAGATTCCATAATGGTTCCTGCCATCCGTTTTTTCTCTGCGGCTGTCGCTTTTTTCCTCGTGGCATCATGGTCTGTTACCGGATGGGAAAAGCCATCTCCATCACAACCATGAATTATAGTGTAGCCATATTTGTATATAGCCGTATGATACGCTATCCGGATAATGCTATCACAGAATTGCGATATAGCCGGATATCAAAATAGGGATAGCCGGGAGCGAAGGGAGCACGCATCCTTCCGGATATAGATATCTCAAAATCTCCATTTGCAGAAGTGTATAAATATCAATCCATTAATGGAGATTATAAAGAAAAAACATAAGTCACACACGACTACCTGTCATTCTCCATTTGCGGATGTGTAGAAGTAGCAATCCATTAATGGAGACGATGAAGAAAAACAATAAGGCGTATACGGCTACCTGTTATTCTCCATTTACAGATGTGTAGAAGTATCAATCCATTAATGGAGACGATGAAAAAACAATAAGGCGTATACGGTTACCTGTTATTCTCCATTTGCAGAAGTGTAGAAGTAGCAATCCATTAATGGACAATAGGGCATGTAAAGGGCAGATTTTCCGTATATTCGCCTCCTTATCCCCGAATTATGGGCGTAAGTCACATGGTCATGGAGATATATCTATCCTTTAATGGGGAGAACAGCCGGCAAATATCTGATGGAAAAGCCCCACAAACCACAGGAAAATAGCCACACAATGGTCTGATACACAATAATTATTGGAGAAACATGGTCCGCCCCTGCGGACAGCAAGTTGTGTTTTCGTTAAACGAAAATCGTACGGTTTAACGGCAACCTGCCGCCAAACCGTCCCTACCCCCTGATGCTCCGGAGTCGTGGGGGATAAGCTACCGGCATGTTCCATGTCCCTTTGGCATGGGATCCTGCGGATGAATCCGGGCACAGAAAGGCGATTTTCGCATAATTTTTCACAAGGTAGTTCCAGAAAAAACTGGTAGCAAGACTTTGCTGGAAGGACTAAACAAGAAGGTGAAAGGAGTGATGTACACCCGCAATGCCCTTGTCCTTTTTCGACTGGGATGCATAAAGGAAGCGAAATATTTTATAAGTGGTTTCTTTCCACCAACCCTTCTGGTTGGTGGAAGCAGATTACCATTCAGTAGATACCAGTTCTGAAAGATGTAAACAACTTGTTTCTTAGATAGCCTTATAAATATTCTACTAC
>ERZ838225.1129-NODE-1129-length-25784-cov-25.494811_pt1 | contig 25784 bp, 18 predicted proteins | sample MGYA00519684_ERZ838225 | MGnify/ENA primary metagenome ERZ838225 (study PRJEB31850, sample SAMEA3708829) | human gut metagenome | biome: human gut; feature: human-associated habitat; material: faeces | place: China | collected 2014 ...
GAAACTGGAAGAAAACAGTCAAATCATCCCAGTTGTTTCTCCATGAAAGTATAGCGTAAGGATACTTTCCTCCCCATTTCTTTTCCAAATTATCAAGTCCTGCAGTAGCAACCTCTTTGTTGGGTGCATTATAGATATTCTTCATATCCGCCGTAAACTCTTTCTTGTCCTTATAAATGACATATTTACAGGAGTTTCTGATCTGATGTGCTACATAGATTTGAGTGGATGACTGAGGGAATACGGTGCGAATGGTATCCGTAAATCCATTCAGATTGTCGGTACAAGTAATCAGGATTTCTTGTACTCCACGGGCTTTAAAATCGGTCAGGACGCCCATCCGGAAAGAAGAACTTTCCGATTTGCCGACCCACATACCAAGAACCTCCTTTAAACCGTTCTGTTTCAGACCGACACAAAGATAGACAGTTTTGTTTATGATCTTGCCGTTATCCCGTACCTTGAAGACGATGCCGTCCATCCAGACAATGAGATAAACAGGATCTAAAGGTCGGTTCTGCCACTCCTGGGCTGCCTGATTTACTTTGTTTGTGATGATAGAAATAGCTGACGTATAGAGCTCTATTTCGTAAATCTCACGCATTTCTTCCTTTATGTCAGAAACGATCCTCCCTTTGGTATATAAGGAGACAACAAACTTTTCTATCGAAAGTCCACGGCTTTCATGTTTGGGCACGGCTATCGGATCATACTGGCCATTACGGTCACGTGTAATGGAAAAGACAGATTCTCCATGTTTGGTCTGGATTTTCTTCGGATAACTGCCATTCCGGGAGTTGCCAGTGTTCTTTCCTGCCGCAGAATTCTTTTCATACTTCAAATGGGCATCCATTTTGCCTTCAAGCCTCTTTTCCAACACCAGGGCATGCAACTGCTTCAGGAACTTGCTTACATCGGCTTTTGTTTTAAACTGACTAAGGAACTCCTTGCTTAATACCTCATCGGGCACTACTTGATTTTTTTTTTTTTATAATTTTCTTGAAAAATACGAGACTCAAACTTGAATCCCGTATTTTCCATTTACACAAAATATTTTATAGTGTCCAGCCCTAGGACCTGTTCGTAAACTGCGCAAAGCTCATTACCATGAACTGGTCACGGCAAATGAACTTGATGACGTGCCTGTCACCCTTATAGTGGTTGACGCACTTCTTAAATTCATATGTGTTTATAAGAGACATAACCTGTGCAAATATTGTTTTTCCTTTGTTCGTAGTTTGCAAAATTGGTTGTTTGTACCTTCTTGCAAAACTATGATTTCTAATCGAATTAAAATATTATTCTCGTAATTGGATGATTATTAATTGATAATATCCGTTTTGTGAATTTCCTTTGGATAGCAATGTTGTTGTTTTATATGTTCAGAGATTCTTGGTTGAAAATTATATTGCGAACTTGTTTTGCAGTACTTTCATTTCATTGGCAATGGTAGAATTCATTATTTTGGCATAAATACGAGTTGTACGAATGTCCGTGTGTCCTAACATTTTGGCAATGGATTCCAAGGAAACCTTATTTGCAATAGCCAGTGATGCAAATGTATGTCTTGCAATATGTGTGGAAAGATTCTTCTGAATACCACATACATCAGCTATTTCTTTCAAATAACTGTTCATTCGTTGGTTGCTGGGAACAGGAAGTAATAATCCTTTTTCATTGCAGATTGGATTTGACTGATATTTCTCTAAAATAAGTCTTGGTATATCCAACAATGGAATGTCGCACATATTATCGGTCTTTTCCCTTGCTTTTCTTATCCACCATTCACCATTATCAGCCTGTACAAGGTGTTCCTTTTTCAGATTCTTTACGTCTGTGAAAGCCAAACCGGTGAAACAACAGAAGATGAATATGTCCCTTACGGTTTGTAATCGTTGAATATCAAAATCTTTATTGATGATTTTGCGAAGTTCCATTTCGTTTAAGAATTCACGGTTACACTTGGTCTGTTTGAAGTGTATTTCTGCAAACGGATCATCAGTTATCCACTTCTTTATCAATGCAGTTTTGATGATTTTCTTTAAATTCTTCAGATATTTCACTGTTGCATTTTGCGCACAGTTTTTCTGTATTTTAATGAAATGTTCGAATTTGGTTATAAATTCATAGTTGATTGATTTTAATGGAATATCAGCCAGTTTATACTGTTCACTGATAAACTCCTTCAAATATCTTGCTGTACGTTCGTATCGAAGTACAGTACCTTCGGCATATTCCTTGTTCATTAATTCCCGATATTCCGAATTGTGTTCCTGGAATACTTCAAGCAGCATTTTGGGAGTAGAGTGTTCTCCATAATAGATATTTTTTATAATATCTGCTGTAATAGGTTTACCGTCCTGCTCAAGTTCACGGTGAATTTGAAGGATTTTAGTTCTTATCGTATCAAGATAGTGGTTTATTTCTTGATACTTCTTTTCCCTGCCAATCGCGCATTCTTTTTGCGTATTCCATTTTGTAACATCTATACTTCGCTTGATTTGTACCTCTGCACGTTTTCCGTTTATTGTGATACGCATACAGATTGGTGCTTCTCCATTTTTAAGCAGCTTTGATTTCTTCAGGAAAAACAATACCGTAAAATAGTTTCTTTGTATTGCCATACTCTTCTTTTTTTGATGGTGTAAAAATACATGTTTTGAAAAGAGTTTGTTTTATGCAAAACGCAGAGAATCAGTGAAATATAATCCAATCAGGTGGACTTGTTTTTATGTGGAAATTAAGTCCACCTATTTCACCTCCAGTAAGATGCGGTATTCTGCTTCAATTTGCAGTATGGATAAAAAGAAAAACCGCTGATAATGATTGATTATCAGCGGTTTTCATTGTTTTACTTTTTGTTTGAGTGATCCGCCTGGGGCTCGAACCCAGGACCCCAACATTAAAAGTGTTGTGCTCTACCTGCTGAGCTAGCGAATCAATCCTTATTTGCGAATCAGTTATTTCCTGATTGCGGGTGCAAAGGTAGTTACTTTTATTTAATTTGCAAGCATTCCGTAGAAAAAAGTTTCAATTATTTTTCCTCGTTATGGCTTGTTTCTTGATTATCAGTAGTTTCTACTTCATCATATTTTATTTTTTTCTTTGTTGATAATAAAGCGTTGGTAGTAGGAGAGCATCAAAGTTGTTAGTGGCAAGGCGATAATCATGCCGAGCATTCCCATTAATGAACCCCAGATAGAAAGAGATAAAAGGATGATGGCAGGATTCAGTCCGGTAATCTTTCCCATGATTTTGGGGACAAGGAAGGTATCCTGTATGATTTGTACGATTGCAAAGACGGCTAATGCACATGCAATGATAATCCAGAAGTTCTGTCCGGTGTCGGCAGCTTTGAGGATTGCCAATAAAATGGTGGGAAGGAAACCAATGATTTGCAAGTAGGGAACCATATTCAATGCTCCGATGAAAAGTCCCAGAGCGATAGCCATGGGGAAATCGATAATCAGGAAACCGATGCTGAAAAGAATACCTACGCAGAAAGCAACCAAAGCCTGTCCACGGAAATATCTGTTCATACCATCCTGTACGTCGTGAACCAGGTTGGAGGCAAACGTACGGTATTTATTGGGTAGCAGATGCAACCATCCTTCAGCTATCGCTTCGTAATCCAATAATATAAAGATTACATATAATAATATAATGAAAGAGGCAAGGATGCTGAATAGAATGTTGAGAGATTCTGCAAGCAAAGTCCACACTCTGGGGACGGTATCCTTGATTGCCGCCAGGATATTCTCTTCACTTAATACACGGTTCAACGCCTGAAGATCAATGTTCTCGTGGATAAATTCAGAAAGATTCTTAGGCACATTGTTACCGGCTCCATTGGTGAGGTAAGTCACTAGCAAGTCGTTCATTCTGCCTATTTCCGAAATCATCGGCGGCACTAATAGGTAGAATAAAGTGACTCCGATAACCGTAATGAGGAATAAGGAACAGAAGATGGAAATAATGCGGCTTTTTAATCGTAGCTTATACTGGAAGAATTTGACTAACGGATAGACCATATAAGCTATCAGCCACGCAATAAAGAAAGGTAATAACACTCCGCTAAGACGTTCCACGAGCATTAATATTCCTACAACTAACACACATCCGATGGAACCGCGTATAAAACTGTCGAATGTTATCTTTTTCCTTTCCATAATCTGTTTCTTTTATAGAGTTTATACTTTCTGCTCATCTTCCCCTCGTGCACGGAGATAACATTCCCTGCACAGAGGCTCATATTCGGCTGTTTCGCCTAAAAGAACCTGTTTCTCATTCTTGACTGTACGATGTGAGAAAGAGGCCAGCTGACCACATTTCACACAGATCGCATGAACTTTGGAGACTTCATCGGCAATGGCGCACAATTGTGGCATAGGTCCGAACGGATTTCCTTTGAAGTCCATATCCAATCCTGCAATGATAACACGGATTCCATTGTTGGCAAGCTGGTTGCATACATCAATCAAACCACTGTCGAAGAACTGTGCTTCATCAATACCTACTACATCTATCTCAGAAGTAAACAGTAAAATGCTGGCTGACGAATCGATGGGAGTGGAGGCGATAGAATGGCTGTCGTGAGAGACTACGTCTTCTTCTGAATAACGGGTGTCGATAGCAGGTTTGAATATCTCGACACGTTGTTTCGCGAATTTCGCTCTCTTCATTCTGCGAATCAATTCCTCTGTCTTTCCGGAGAACATAGAACCGCAGATTACTTCGATCCGGCCTCTTCTTCTAGTCTCCTGTATGTGGTCTTCTGAAAATAATACCATGAGATTTTGTGTTTTCTTGATTAAATAAATATGTGGACAAAGGTAAGCAATTCAATGTGCAAGAACTGTTAAATTATCCATTATTTTAAGTTATTGCATAAATTATTCCTACATTCGCACCGTATAAACAATGGACTGACATGAAACAGAAGCTATTAACAGATATTGAGTTGGATGTTCATGAGTTGAAGTATCTCATGGATTCATTTACCAAGGAGCCGACTCCGACTTTGTCTGAACTGTTGAAGCGGAGCATTACACGGATGCAGGGGCGTTTGGAAGAACTGCAGCAGGAGGTGGATGCTGTTCAGGTAATTTCTCCGTCAGCTGTGGAAGAGACAGCGGAAGAGGAGGATGAAGTTGCCGGGTCTGAAGAGGATTCCCCCGTGATTATACAATCTCTCGAATCGGTTGTTGTGAAAGAAGATGAGGAAGGAGAAGCCATTGTTGCGGAAGAGAAACCTGTCGTAATAGCGGCAGCTGCAGAGACAGCAGAAGCAGCAGCAGCAGCAGCAGAAGAAGAAGAAGAAGAAGAAGAAGGGAAAAAAGAGGAATCGGCAATTGTTGAGGAACCTGTCGTTGAAACTGTTGTGAAAGAGGAAGAACCTAAATCGGCTGTGTTGGGAGAAAGTCTCAAACTGTCTGCCGGCTTGCGACATGCTATCAGTTTGAATGATTCTTTCCGTTTTTCTCGTGAACTGTTCGGAGGCAACACTGATTTGATGAATCGGGTTATCGAACAGATATCAGTAATGAGTTCCTACAAGACTGCAGTCGCATTTCTGTCCTCGAAAGTCGAATTGAATGAAGAAAAGGAGGCGGTGAACGACTTTCTGGAGCTACTAAAGAAATATTTTAATCAATCAGTATAAAACAAAAACAAGATGGGAAAGCTATATGTGGTGCCTACGCCGGTAGGGAATCTGGAGGACATGACTTTTCGGGCTATCAAAGTCCTGAAAGAGGTCGATCTGATTTTGGCGGAGGATACACGTACTTCCGGTATCTTGTTGAAACACTTTGAAATAAAGAATGCAATGCAATCCCACCACAAATTTAATGAACATAAAACGGTGGAAAGTGTTGTTAATAGAATAAAGGCAGGTGAAACGGTGGCACTTATTTCGGATGCCGGAACGCCTGGAATTTCCGATCCCGGATTTCTGGTTGTTCGTGAATGTGTGCGCAACGGTATTGAAGTGCAGTGCTTGCCGGGAGCAACCGCTTTTGTTCCGGCACTCGTAGCATCGGGATTGCCGAACGAGAAGTTCTGCTTCGAGGGATTTCTCCCCCAGAAGAAAGGACGGCAGACACGACTGAAGACATTGGCGGAAGAACACCGCACGATGGTGTTTTATGAATCACCCCACCGTCTGTTGAAGACGTTAACACAGTTTGCCGAATATTTCGGTGCTGAACGTCAGGCAACCGTGTCGCGTGAAATATCCAAACTCCATGAAGAAACAGTTCGGGGCAGTTTGGCTGAATTGATAGAACACTTTACCGCTACCGAACCCCGGGGCGAGATTGTGATAGTATTAGCAGGAATAGATGATTAAATAACTTCATTAAAAAACGTAAAACGTAAACGTATGAAAAAGTTAGCTGTTTTATTTGTATGCGTAGCCTTGTTGGCTTCGTGTGATGGCTTTAAAGGTGGAAGTAAAGACCTGAAAGCTGAAAATGATTCTCTTTTGATGGAACTGAACCAGCGCAACGCTGAACTGGATGATATGATGGGGACTTTCAATGAAGTTCAGGAAGGTTTCCGTAAGATCAATGCTGCCGAAAGCCGTGTTGACTTGCAGCGTGGAACCATCACTGAAAACTCTGCCAGTGCCAAGCAACAGATTGCTTCTGACATCGAATTCATCTCCAAGCAAATGGAAGAAAACAAAGCGCAGATTGCAAAGTTACAGGCACAGTTGAAGAATAGCAATTACAATTCTGCACAGATGAAAAAAGCTGTTGCCGCTTTGACTGCTGAATTGAACGCTAAACAACAGCGTATCGAAGAGCTTCAAACAGAACTGGCTTCCAAGAATATCCGTATTCAGGAATTGGATGCTGCTGTCAGCGATCTGTCTGTAGCAAAAGAAACTCTGGCCGCAGAAAACGAAGCGAAAGCTAAAACCGTTGCAGAACAGGAAAAGAGCCTGAATGCTGCCTGGTTCGTATTTGGTACTAAATCTGAATTGAAAGCTCAAAAGATTCTTCAGAGCGGAGACGTGTTGAAGAGCGCTGATTTCAATAAGGATTATTTCACGCAGATCGATATCCGTACAACCAAAGAAATCAAGTTGTACTCTAAACGTGCTGAATTACTGACTACTCATCCGACCGGTTCTTATGAATTGGTAAAAGATGATAAAGGCCAGTTGACATTGAAGATTACTAATCCTACTGAATTCTGGAGTGTATCCAGATACTTGGTTATCCAGGTAAAATAAGGTAGATATCCCTTTTGAATTGCCAATGTGCTGATTCCTGGATTCAAGAAATTAGCACATTGGCTTTTTTGTTTCTTATTATATAACTACTGATGAAATATAAAAATCTTTTTTTTGATCTTGATGATACCATCTGGGCTTTTTCTCAAAATGCTCGTAACACCTTTGAGGAAGTATATCAGAAATATTCGTTCGACCGCTATTTTGATTCATTCAATCATTATTATACTCTTTATCAACAAAGAAATACCGAACTCTGGGTTGAGTACGGTGAAGGAAAGATAACGAAGGATGAATTGAACAGCCAACGTTTCTTTTATCCTTTACAGGCCGTGGGAGTGAAAGATGAAGCGCTCGCTGAACGGTTTTCGAGAGATTTTTTCGCTATTATCCCTACTAAAAGTGTTTTAATGCCTCATGCAAAGGAGGTATTGGAGTATCTTGCTCCCAAATATAACCTCTATATCCTTTCCAATGGGTTTCGTGAATTGCAATCACGTAAGATGCGTTCGGCAGGAGTGGACGGGTATTTCAGAAAGGTGATTCTCTCGGAAGATCTCGGAGTGCTGAAGCCTTGGCCGGAGATATTCAATTTTGCTTTGTCTGCTACTCAATCCGAGTTGCGCGAATCCTTAATGATTGGTGATAGTTGGGAAGCGGATATAACCGGAGCGCACGGAGTAGGGATGCATCAGGTTTTCTACAATGTGACAGAACGGACAGCTTTCCCTTTCCTCCCTACTTATCACATCCATTCCTTGAAAGAATTAATGGATTTATTATAGGTTTTCTGGATTAAGTCGTATTTTTGTTGCGTTTTAGTTTTGCATAAAATACGATATAATCATGGATAGTACGCTTCTGCCTTTCGCCTTACTTTGTTTCACTTCATTCTTCACGTTGACCAACCCGTTGGGAACGATGCCTGTCTTTCTTACCATGACTCATGGTATGACGGATAAAGAACGTCAGTCTATCGTACGTCGTGCTACTATTGTGTCGTTTATTACATTGATGGTATTTGTCTTTGCCGGGCAGTTTCTTTTCAAGTTCTTCGGTATCTCTACCAATGGTTTCCGTATTGCCGGTGGGGTGATTATCTTCAAGATAGGCTTTGATATGCTTCAAGCCCGCTATACACCGATGAAGTTGAAGGACGAAGAAATCAAAACGTATGCGGATGATATCTCTATTACTCCTCTCGGTATTCCTATGTTATGCGGTCCCGGAGCGATTGCCAATGCAATCGTTTTGATGCAGGATGCGCATTCTTATGAAATGAAGGGGATATTGATAGGTACTATCGCCCTGATTTATCTGCTGACTTTCTTTATTCTTCGTGCTTCCACGAAATTGGTAAAAGTCTTGGGTGAAACGGGTAATAATGTGATGATGCGTCTTATGGGACTGATTCTGATGGTGATTGCAGTGGAATGTTTCGTTAGCGGATTGAAGCCGATTCTGGTAGATATTGTGAGGGAAGGAATGATTCCTTGATGAATAAGAATATGAGGGACGGAGAGTTCCTATAATGAAACTTGCCTCTGTTACAAAAAGATTTGTAGCAGGGGCAAGTGCTTTAAGATACGGTTTTTAGACATTTTGCATGTCTTTATGTTACCTTTCTGTGGCTATTTTCCTTTGGGATATACATAATGTGTATTTGCCCATTTGTTCCATTCGTCTACCAGTTGTTTTAGAATCTTGGGGTTTTCTCTGGACAAATTAACCCGTTCTGTACGGTCTTTCTCTAAGTTGAAAAGTTCCCATACTTTAGAGTTCTGGTCTTTAACGGCTTTCCAGTTTTTCCACCATACTACACAGTTGTCAAAGTGTTCACCAAAAATATATTCGTGCAATTCGGTGTCTGTATTGGTTAGTATCGGTAGCATGCTTGCGCCTTCCAAAGGAATGATCTCATTTCCTCCATGATAAGTCTTCGGATAGGTCGTTTCCGCTGCATCGATGAAGGTTGCCATGATGTCAGGCAGGAAAGCTCTATTGTGTCTTATCTCGCCATTGTATTTTGCATACTTGTCGGGCCAGGAAATAATCAATGGAGTGGAGGTCCCGCCTTCATACGCTCTTACTTTATACTTACGGTATGGAGTATTGCTAACCTGTGCCCATGGCAGGCCATAGGATGGATTTACCCATTCATCCGGATTGTTAATCATATCGATGGTTCCGAAACCTTTCTCACGATGAGGCTCGGCACATGCACCATTATCCGACAAGAAAATAAGTAAGGTGTTATTCAGCTCCCCTTTTTCTTCCAGGTACTTTATTAACCGTCCCACATTATAATCCATGCAATGAACTTGTGCCGCATATACTGACATTCTTCTATCCAGTTCTATTTGTTCATCTTCGGTCAGTTCGGACCATTGGCGACCCTCCCATTGAGCAAGATCCCAATTTTTGTCTACCAATCCCATTTTAATCATACGTTTCAAACGGGCTTCACGTACTTTCTGCCAACCTTTCCGGTACTTGCCTACAAATTTGTCTATATCCTCCTGTTTAGCATGTAACGGCCAATGGGGAGCGTTGTATGCCAGGTAAAGGAAGAACGGATTGTCATCTTTGGGGCGTTCGTCGACAAATTTAATCGCATAATCAGTAAATGCGTCAGTAGTGTAATAAGGTTGTTCCGGTGGAGGCAACTGTTGATTGTCTAAAGTCAGATTGCGATCTCCATGAGGTTGCAGATAACTGCAAGCTCCTGACAAGATACCATAAAAATGATCAAAGCCACGTTGCAACGGCCATTTTTCCTGTCCGTGCATGCCTACATGCCATTTCCCCGACATATAGGTGTGATAACCGGCTTCTTTCAGCACTTCTGCTATGGTGACCGAATTACGGTTCAAGTATCCCATGTATCCGTGCACTCCATGATCTTCGGCAGAATGAGGATCTTCGGACATCATTCCGATACCTGCCTGTTGGGGATAAAGTCCGGTCAGTAGACTGGCACGGGAAGGGCAGGAGCGTCCTGTGTTGCAGAAATGGGTAAAGCGTACTCCTTTTTTGCCAGATTATCTAGATTGGGCGTAAGAATTTCTCCTCCGTAGCACCCTAGATCGGAATATCCCATATCGTCCACCATGATTAAAACAATGTTGGGCTTTGGGTCATTCTGGGCTGCTGCATGTAGGGACAGTAAGGATGCAGTTCCCATTAATAACATGTTTTTGTTTGTCATATAATTTTGTTTTATTTTTTTTGTCAGTATATTTATTAAATAAATATACTGACAAATTATTTCTTAGATGAATTATTTCAGTCTGAAAATTTCTGAATAGACAGCTTGGTCCGCTCCGTTCGCTTTTACACCGATGCGGGCGAATAGGGCTTTGGCTGACTGTACATTCTGGTTACTCGTAATATCCAGCGAAATATTTGTTACTCCGGGATTTATATTGGATAAATTTTGCCGGGCTATATTCGTGTTCTCGTCAACAAAAGTTGTTTTGCTGACGAGTAGCATTGCCTGGCTTATCTTGGCATCCTGTACTATTTGCTGTATATTGCACGTGCCGGATACGATGTTGTTATCTAATGTGATATTTTCGTCTGATATTGTAAAATAAGGGGTGACTTTTACTTCACATTGTGTTTTTCCTTTTACTTCCACATATATGGTATCGCGGTTATTCACCCAGGGACCGTTTTTGTCTTTAGTTACCAGTTTGTACGGACCATCGAAAAGTACTGCAGAGAAAGTTCCGTCCTGTGTGGCATACACGGTGATAGGATCATGGTTGGCATAACCATCCTGATACAATTGTAGTTGAATACCTCCGTTTGTACCTTTCAAACCGAGTTGTTTTCCCTTATACGTGATTTTCCCTTCCAGAAATGATTCTGGTTCGTCGTAATTGTCTAAACCGCAACTTATGGCAAGCAGGGAAAGTGAAAGCAAAGAAAATATAGTTCTTATTTTTTTCATTGTTTTACAGTTTTATGTTTTACTGATAGGGATTTTTCACTAATAACGGGTTCTTGTTGAGCCAGCTGTTATCGAAGAAGTTATAATAGTTCTTCATCTGGAAATAGCGGGGGTAAGGAACCATGTAGGCTTTCTTTTTGTCGAATACCCACATCTTGTCATTGGCGCTACCCGGATCATTAACCTGATAAGGGAATAGTTCGTAGAGCTGTGCATCCGGATTTTCCGAATTACCATCCCAGATTTCGTGAGCCAGGCGCCAGCGTTTCAGATCCCAGTAACGATGATCTTCCAATGCAAATTCCACCCGATATTCGCGGACAATATCTTCAAATGTGATTGATTCCAGTTCGCTGATGCCGGCGCGTGTACGAACAGGATTGATGTAGTTCAGCGGATCATCTTCTCCGGTTTTATTGAGCTCATAAGCAGCCTCACAAGCTATCATATATGCTTCTGAAATACGGAAACGAGGATACCACATGGTACTCATCTTCGAATTGGTAGAAGCACCGATGGTTTCGTCCAGGAATTTGCGGAAGAAGAAACCTGTTTTGTTTATACGGATTTCATTTGATTCCATTGGTCCGTTGATAGAAGTTATCAGGCGGTTATTGTCATCGTAAGAATCGGCTTTACCTATGATTTCTTTCCAATTTCCGTTTCCGTCGGGCACTTTCTGACCGGCTTGCAACACTACTTCACTACCTCTGAATTTGGCTCCCGGATAAAGTACGGTTCCCCACAACCGGGCATCTTTATTGGCAAAGGCATCTTCCGGCCGACTGTACATGATGTAATTTCCGGATTCATCCTTAACTTTGATTGTGCCGTCGCGGTTGTCCTTGTATTCAAATGCTTCTACCAGATTTAATACTGCGCCGGAATAACAACGTTCCTGATCTTCTGCTAGAGAAGCGGGAATATTCTTTTGTGTGAATCCATGGGTGGCTCCTGGATATGCATAATCTTTGGCCCAGATCACTTCATGATTATTCTCTTTGACACAGACTGCATTATAAAAATTCTGTCCCAGATCATTACGAATCGTTATGTCCAGGTTATAATAGGCAGAAGCTTGAGTTATCACTTCTTTGGCTGCTTCCAATGCTGTTTCGTAATATGGGGTAGCCATTTCCGCCGGAATACCGACTTCATTTCCTTCTGTGCGTATAGGAGCAACCATCTTATTATTGTAGTTGGCCAATGATCCTGCATAAACGGCAGCACGTGCCTTTAACATCAGGGCAGCCCAACGTGTGGCACGGGCGGCATTGGTGGTGGGCTTTGTAGGCAGGTAATCTGCGATAGTGGCACATTCATTGATGATATAATCGTAGACTTCTGATTCTTTGGAACGGGGAACAGCCAAACCTGAAACATCCATCCCTGCCTCATATTCGTATACGTTATCATTCACAATAGGTACACCGCCTAAACCTCTGCACATACTAAAATATGCCCAGGCGCGTAAGAAGCGAATTTCGCCTTCATATCGCAATTTCTCTGTAGATTCAAGTACGGTTGTAGCTCTTAATCCCGCCAGGAACTGATTTAAATTACGAATATATTTATATGGATAAACTCGCCATTGATTGTCACTGTATTCCTGCATGTTATCACGGCCACCATCAGTCACGCAACCGTCGTCCACTTTAGTAAAGCTGGCGGGAGTGGCAAAACTTTGTCCCCAATTCTCTGTATCTCCATAAAAACCGGCCAATACGGAGTTTATCATTTTAGCATCGCTGAAGATCTGGTCATTTGTCAATATCTGATCGGGATCACGATCTAAAAAATCAGAACAAGATCCTAATATCAAAGTTAAACCCAATAACAGGTATCCTTTTATATATTTCATTGCTTTTAGAATTTAAGTGTTAAACCCAGATTGATAATTCGCATACTCGGGTAAGCTGTTCCGTTACCGGCTGAAACTTCCGGATCGATAGGTACATTGGTGAGTGTAAACAGGTTCTGTCCGGCAAGATATAACCTTAGACTGTTAATTCTGCATTTTTGCAGCCACTCTTTGGGGAAGGTGTAACCAAATTCCAGATTACGCAGTTTTAAATAACGGACATTGTACTTCCAGAAAGAGCTATCCCAATAATTACTATGGTTATTGGCATTGTTTCCGATTAATAATGTCGGGTATTTGCCAGGAATCATTTCACTGTTTGCATCAAAGATATCAGATAGTCTCCATGTATCTTCCATGTAGTAAGCCGGGTTGTTTCCATTATTGTTAAATGGAATCTTTTGGATTAATGACGGATTCCAGGTAGACATTCCCGCACCGGAGAAATCCAATGCTAAATCGAAGCCTTTCCATGCGAATGCAAGGTTAAAACCGAAGTTCAGAACGGGTGTGGAGTCTTCTTTGTATCCGATGGGGCGTTTGTCCATATCGTTGATTATGCCATCCCCATTTTGGTCGACGTACTTGATATCACCCGGGCGTAATGTCGTATTTCCTTTCTGGTCATTGTCAATCGGCCACGACGCAATCTCTTCCCAACTTTGGAACTGGCCATCTGCCTCGTATGCCCAGTTGACATTCCCGAAACGGTGCCATGTAGAATTACGATATTCATCCCATGAATTACTGAACTTAGGATTATACTGCTCCCAGTTGTAGAAACGGGAATAGGTGAAATTGGCACTGATAGAATAGTGAAAGTCATTGACCTTATCACTCCAACGTGCAAGCAAATCATATCCGGTATGAACATTGGAATTGAGATTTTCCTTGGGACGCTCAAAGCCCACTTCTTCCGGAAGTAATACGTCGTCACGGGAAGCCGGAATACCGGTTTTGATACGTCTGAAGAAATCTACGCTTCCTGATAAACGGTTATTCAGGAAAGCAACGTCGAGACCAATGTCCAGAATTTTAGCCTTTGCCCATGAGAGCGTGGTAACAGGCAGGTTTCGCGGGGTAGTACCAATGATATAGGAACCGTCGATTACTCCTCCTCCCTGTTTGTAATCGTAACCTGTCATGTAGTCGAAAGCACTGTAGCCGTCAACGTTGTCATCTCCTACCAATCCATAAGATCCCCGTATCTTTAAATCGCTGAAAATAGAAGCTATTTTTGATTCCTTCCAGAAGTTTTCTTCTGATATTCTCCAGCCTAATGAGGCGGAAGGGAAGAACCCCCAGCGATGATTGGGCGGGAATTTCCATGAACCGTCATAGCGTGCAGAGAAGTCTATCAGATATTTGTTGGCGTAGTTGTAGTTGAAACGTCCCAGCCAGCCTAAACGTGCTTCCGTATTGTTGCCAGTATCTTCGTATTTGTCAATCGTATCATAATAGATCAGATGCAATGAGTTGGAAGCCGGGATGGCATGGAGCCAAGACTTTGGAGTGTCTCTTTTTATTGCTTCGAAACCAATTACCGCATTGATGGAATGTGCTCCGAATGCTTTTTCATAAGCCAGTTGAATGTTTGAAGTCAACTCTTCCACATAAGCATTCGTCCTTTCCCTCTAGGCACTGGCACGCCCACCTACATCTACATATTCGTCCGTTGCTTCGTCATATCTATAGACACGATAGGTATATTCTTGATTGTTAAGTAATTCGCTTGCAAAATAATATCCGGACAAAGCTTTGGCTTTAAGTCCTTTGATAATTTCATACTCTGCGTTCAGGTTTAATTGGGCCATTCGCCAAGTGTCTTCAAAGGTTCCGCTTTTCTCAAAATTCAATAATCCGAAGTTTAAGCCATTGTCAGAGCCTACTGATGCCGGATAGTTAGGATTGTCATTGGCAAACGGACGGACAGTCGGTAGATTGCGGTAGGTAGCTGCTGTCGGGTTTGAATAGTCGTCAGTTCCCGGTACACCCGGATTTTTCAGCTGTTTGATACGTCCGTTCATGTTCATGCCGATTTTGAATTTATCAGTGACCTGTGCTTCGACATTCATTTGTACGTTGTATCGTTTCATACCGCCATAATTGCGAATGGCAGATTCCTGATTCATGTGTCCGACACTGAAATAATAATTGATCTTGTCCGAACCTCCGGAAACATTGGCATTGACATAATATTGCGGAGAAGTCACCCAGATGTAATCATACCAGTTAAATGGCACATAGCCTTTTTCTGTACCTTGACGCCATTTCTCCAGATCTTCTTTACTATATAAACGGGACGTTTTTCCCTGAATTGTTTCAGACTGTATGTAATTCTCTACATACGTTACGGCGTCTGCCGGTTCCGGTAAGCGTGATACATGTTGCCAGCCATAATAAGTATTTAACGTCACAGTGCTCTTGGTGTTTTTCTTTCCTTTCTTGGTTGTTACAACAATGACCCCGTTTGCAGCCCGTACACCATAAATGGAAGCAGAGGCATCTTTCAAAATAGAAATGGATTCGATGTCATTAAAATCAATGTTGTTGAACTGACCTTCATCGGACTGCACGCCGTCAATCACAAATAAAGGTGTTCCCATATTACGGATTTGCAGGGTAGTGGCATTTCCCGGGCGACTGTCTGCAGAGCTGTAGTTCAATCCGGCTACCTTTCCGACCAGTGCTCCGGAAGTGTTTACCGCTGAAGATCTGCTTATATCATCAGCTCCTACGGAGGTAATAGCTCCTGTCAGGGTAGCCTTCTTTTGAGCAAGGCCAAAGCCAGTCACTACGACTTCATTTAATAATTTAGTGTTTTCTGCCATTATGATTTTGACATTTGTCTTTCCGGAAACTACGGCCAGTTCCTTAGTCTCATATCCGATATAAGATACTTGCAGTTGTGATTGTACCGGAACTTTTTCTAAGGAGAAGTTACCGTCAATATCAGTGATGACCCCATTGGTAGTTCCTTTCACTAACACGTTTGCACCAATTATAGGATTGTCCGCAGTGTCTACTACACGTCCTGTTATGCTCTGTAATTTTGTCTGTTGTGAAGGCAGGTCGTCAGATAATACAATCTGGAAATTAGGCTTAATCAGATAACTGAATGGAGCCTGCGAAGAAAGGTCCTTTAAAACCTTTTCTATACTGCTATTCTGTGCTTCGAGAGAGACTGGCTTATTGAGATTAGCCAACTCTTCATTATAGAAGAAACGATATTCACTTACTTTTTCTATCTGTTTTATCACCTTCTTCAGAGGTTTGTCTTTCATGGTGAGAGTGATCTGCCCCATGACACTTAGACTACTTGATAAAAATATAATAATATATAATATTCGAGAAAAGAGATGCTTGATGTTACTCATTTTATAGGAAATTAATCATTAAACAATAAAAAAGATGTAACTTTACAAGCTGAAAATCGGGTGTATATACCCTCTGACACTGCCTTCCGCCAGTTGTCAGTATCAGAGTGAGTTTCCAAGGTCCGATTTAAGCTTAAAGGAGATAGTCCTGACCTTGTCAGGCTATCTTTTTTTATGTTCTACCGGAGCTATTTCATACGCATTGAATTTTAAAGGTTAATAATTGGGAATATATTGGGTTACCTATTGCCTAGTATTATGGTATCTCCACGAGTTTCATAAGTGATGGGAGAGGTTAGGCTAATCAGTTCGATTACATTATCCAGGCTATTGTTGCAGATCACTCCCGAGAAGCGATATTGCTTGATACGTTCGGATTTAAATGCTATTTGCACATTATACATCCTGTTAAGCAGTACGGCAATTTCTTCCAGTGTTTCTCCATTAAATACAAGATCGTTATTTCGCCACATTTTGGCATACGATGAATTGTCTAGTTTATGTATTGCCAGCTTGCCTGATCTTCGTTCGAATGTGGCATTTTCGTCAGGAGAAAGAATAACGTTATCTCTATCGGAAGAAACACGGACCGAACCGGAAAAAAGTGTTGCGATGATTTGAGAGTCTTCCCGGTAGGCTTTTACATTAAAAGTAGTTCCCAAAGCTTCTACATTCATTCCTGCCGTTTCTACAATAAATGGTTTCTCCTTATCCTTAGCTACTTCGAAATATGCTTCGCCTGTCAATGACACCACTCGTTGAGTGGCTCCATAATTCGCATTGTAATGCAGTTGGGTATATGAATTTAGCCAAACGACTGTACCGTCCGGTAAGGTAATATTTGCCCGTTGTCCTTTTCCTGTTTGGACAAGATAGCTCTTATCCGTTGCTGTGGGTTCTGTTTGAGAAACTGTATATAAATGACCTCCTATTCCTGCTATTATGATTAAAAGAATGACTGCTGCATACTGAAATAAACGCCTGATTCGCATTGTCCGTTTCTGCTTTCGTCTATTCAACTCTTGTACAGCATTATGCATTTGACTTTTGACCCGTTCAAACATACGTCCTTGTACTTCGGCAATGAGCTTGTTATTAGAGCCTTTCCAGGTTTCCTGATAATAGTTGGATAACTGCTCTTTTGCTTCCTGACTGTGGAGCCAGTCAGATAGTATTTGTTCTTCATCCGGAGAGGTTTCTCCCCGCATAAAACATTCTAATAATAATATATTCGTATTCTTCTCCATGGGCTTTTATTATGTATATCTCCATGGAGCCAAGAACCCTTACAGGGTGCAAAGATTTTACTCTGTATTTAACACTATTTAAAATTAGAAGAAAGAAAAAATAGAGCCAAAGCTACAATTTCATTGGCTAATTTAGAACGTAAGAAATGAAGGGCACGATATAATTGCGTTTCAACTGTTTTTTCTGACAAAGATAGTTGGGCGGCTATTTCTTTATTTGTCAGATGTTGTTTCCTGCTCATGAGGTAGATTTTCTTCCGTGAAGAGGGTAGCTGTTCTACCAGCTCGTCTATATATTCTTGTAGGGAGTCGGTGTCAACATCTATTTCAAAGTGCTTGTCGGCATCAGTTTGTTTGATTGAATCCAGAAAACGTTCCGAGAGCAGCCGTTTCTCTGTTTCTTTATATACCATGTTGCGTGCTATCGTAAAAAGATAGGCTTCAAAACCTTCTTCCGGTTTGATATCCTGATGTCTTTCCCAAATCTTCAGAAATACATTTTGAGTGAGGTCCTCTGCTAATATTTTATCATATAGAAGGGAATGAATAAAATGAAATACACGGGGATTATATTTCCAGAAAATAGTGTCGAAAGCCTTTTCGTCACCTTGCTGTAAGAGTGATAAAGTGTGTGTGTCTATTTTCTCTAAAAAATGATCCATATATTCAGTGTCTTCAATCCTTTTCAGAGGAAGTTTAAAGAGTTATCATTCAAAAGCTGCTCTGTTTATAGACGGAAATAAATACTCTTTTATATAAAAAAAGTATATGTAAATAAACCCGTAAACCATTGGCAAATATAAGGAACATTTTTTTATTTTGAATTACTTTTATAGAGAAAATGTGTTGGTCGGCAGGATGAATGAAAAGAGTATGTTCTATGAAATTACATGAAATAAGAAAGGGGGAGAGCGGGATTTTTGTATAAATAATAAAGGCTTTTATTATTATAATATAAGGAAATGAGACTGAATTCCCACCTTTCCCTTGGAGAATTCAGTCTCATTTATATGATTCAAGTCAATGGATTATCTGCTTCCGCCTGCCCACCAAACATTTTCACTATACACATATTGTCCGTTTCCGTATGCTGCTTTCACTTCGGCATTCGTTGTTGTGTCGCTATTGCCATAAGGACAACGTAATGGGAAGGAGTTCGGATTTTTTAGCTCAATAAAGTTTTCGCCTAGTCCTTTCATTCTGCGAACATCATTGTAAGATTCTGTCGCTTCTCCTGAAGCTCCCCATAATGCGAAGTATTTTTGAGTCATTGTTGTTTTCAGCGGTTCGGCTGTATATTTGGCTTCTACCGTATTATCAAAATAGCTTTCGGCTTCAGTATCTGTAATACTACTTGCCGGGTTGATGAGCGTTTTGCCCAATTCCTTTCTTGAAACGCTAAAGCTACTTTCTGCATTTAACAATCCGGCTACTACAGCATCTTTTAATGCACTTTTTGCATCACGTCCCAATCTGCATAGAGCTTCTGCTTCCAGGAACTTTAATTCATGATAGCTCAATAACAGTGTGGGTGCTGATATAGAATACATAAATAAAGAAGTCCCATACTTGGAAGTGCCTTGTTCCGGAGAACCGTTAGGCGCATATACGGCATTGTCAGCAGTTCCCGGGGCTTGTTCTTTTCCAGATGCACCTTGTTTAGTGATGAAAGCTCTGGACAGGCGTGGGTCGTTGTATTCTGCCAGTTTGCTTCTCATGCTTTCGCTCGCACCTAATCCGGCACGTGCCACAAAGAAACCGTAAAGCGGATTTATATTGTTGGCATCATATACGTCGAATGCTGCTTGCTCTTCTGCACTTTCGAAAGAGTTATCCACATATTCCAAAACCTTCTCCATGTCAGCGTCTTTGTTGGCAGATCTTTTAAGAAGGTGCATTGTGTAACGCGCTTTCAGACCATACGCCAACTTTAGCCATTTTTCAGCATCGCCCTGATATAACAAATCTTGAGCTCCCGGGTCTATCAGATCTTCTTTCTGCAAGTCTGCAATAGCATCGTCTAGGTATTGCATTGCTTGTGTATAGATCTCTTCTTGTTTATCCATTTTAGGAGTCAGGTAAACAGGAGAACCATTTTCGTCAACTAAGGCTGCCTGGCTGCATGGAGCATCTCCGAACATATCGGCTATCAATGCACAATTATAAGCAGCCAACACCTCTGCCATACCTTTGGTTGCAAAATTTCCATAATCTATTCCTCCCTCACTGCATTGATTGATGATGATACGGGCGGATTTCAATGTGGAATACAGACCATTCCATGTATTATTGAAAGTGGAGGATGAGGTCGGTTCGCTTTCTCTGGTTTCTGCGTAATACAATTGGTTGTCAACACCTACTTCATATTCAATGTAAGCAGATAGATAAGTATTGAAATCACCTCCTGCGTTAGAGAATGCGGTAGAGGTTATTACATCCGTCAGAATGAATCTTCCGGCCACGCTTTGCGTATGTCCGTGATCCTTATTGATTCTATCCATTGCATCTTCCGAACATCCGGAAAAGACAACTGATAAAACAGTAGCGGCAAAAATGCCTTTGATTATATTATATGTTTTCATCTTTCTTTTTAGCTAATTAGAATTTTACATTAAATCCAAAACCATAGCTGGCTGTTCCCGGAAGAGAGAAACGCTCGAATGCACCTCCCATATTGTCATTACCCTGTGAAGCTTCCGGATCGAAGCCTTTCATTTCAGACCAAACCAAAATGTTGCGGGCAAAAACATTAACGTTCACATTCAGCCATTTCTTTGAGAAAACCGGATAACTTACAGATAATTCACGCAATTTGATATAAGAATTATCATAAATGTAAGATTCGTCAATTGATCTTCTTCTGGTGAAATATGCTTGAGCATCTGTTACTTTTATATCATTGGGGGCATAGATTGAATTACCATCCGCATCTTTTCCTGTTTCTTTAACGGAGTTTTCCACAATGAATTCGGTATTACGCATATCACCAGATAATTTGCTCACACCGTAATAGTTCATTTCACCTGCGGTACCACTATACATCTGCCCTCCTTGTTTCCAGTCGAATACTGCAGAAATACGGAACTTGTACAATTCGATATTTGTATTGAAACCTAAACGGAAGTCAGGAGATACAGTTCCGATAACCGCATCTTCTCCCTGCATGGGAAGTCCGTTTTTGTCTACTACAATCTTGCCTTCGTCATTACGCATATAGCTTTTTCCATAGATCACAGGGAACTTGTCACCAATTCCGGCACGTACCTGCGGAGTTACAAATCCTCCTAACATAATACTTTCTACTCCTGGAGCCAATTCGTCTACGTAATTGTCGATTTTGGAGAAGTTGAAAGCGAAGTCGAGTTTGAAGTTTTTGGTATCTACCGGAGATACGCCCAATGTCAACTCGTGGGTATTTGTGTGGATTTTACCTCCATTCATTATCATACTTGAGGCTCCGGTTGAACCTGCCAAAGGAACTTCGAATATCTGATCTTTCACATTCTGACGTGAATAGGTATAATTCAAGGTTACCAGTCCGTTTAAGAAAGTAAGATCTGCTCCCAGTTCGTATGATTTTGTATTTTGTGGTTTTAAGTTAGGGTCATATACCTTATAATATGGAATGTAAGCCATTGCTCCATTAATTGGATAAACAATAGGATTTCCCATATAGAAGCCGCCACCATAAGACGGAGTATAATAATAACTTTGAGTATAATCACCGGCCATACCAACTTCTGCATAAGAAGCACGTATCTTACCGAAAGTCAATATGTTATTCTTCAGGGGAGCCAGTTCGGTGAAGATGAATCCTAATGACACTGAAGGATAAGTGAAAGAACGGTTGTCACGTGGCATGCTTGAAACAATATCGTTACGTATACTTCCACTTAGATAGAGCATGTTTTTCCATGCTACTGACAAGTTGGCGAAATTACCTACCGTTCGTTTCTTGTTGTATTGGCTTTCGTTGGAGAATACAGAAGCATTATTCAGATGATTCCATCCGGGGAAATTGAAATTCATGCTATATGCGTATTCATATTTTGTCTTTTTATCCACAAACTCATTACCAATCAATGCATCCAAGGTCCATTCTTCGTTGATATTCCATGTGTAAGCGGCAGTTAACAGTGAGTTTAATTCATTAACAGTGTAATGGTACTCTGAATCTTCACCTGTAGGTGCCCAAGTACTTCCATATCCGTAGATTTCTGAATAATTGGTAGTGTAAGCGTCATCACCGATCTGGTATTTAATATCCAGTTTGTGGTTGTCTGTTCCAAATTTAGTGGTGTATTTCACGAAAGCATTTCCGAAGAAACGTTGTGAACGTTCGGAGAACTGGTTATTGTCAACTGCCCAATATGCATCGTCGATCCAGCTGTCGCGATATGTATTTTGTGTGTAAGGGTCGCCTTCTATGTGAGAAGGAATACCGGCCATATTATAGCTGACGGGTGCATTATAGATCGTAGCAACCACACTGGTGTTGGCTGTAGACTGTTTGGAGATTTTTGAAGTCACAAAGTTTCCATTAAATCCGGTAGTCCAGTTAGGATGGAGTTGTGCTTCGGCAGACATTTTCACGTTATATCTATCCATACCGGTTGATGGAACGATACCATTACTGGTGGTGTTACCCAAAGAAAAGGAGTAGTTACCTTTGTCGAATCTCTGGGCTACATTGACGTTATTGCTCCAAGATACACCTGTTTCAAAAAAGTCCTTCATGTTGTTATATGCTTGTGGAGTAGCCCACGGATTCATGCCGGCAGCTGCAAGCTGAGGAACATAGTATTTTCCGGACTGTTTACCATATTGGCTGGTGTAACTGTTGTCTGTATTTCCTCCGTAGGTAGGGTCGTTAGCTAATTCGGAAATCTTAGGACCCCATGCGAAAGGAGATGACGGATCGAAAGTACCGCCTGAACCTTGTGCATATTCTTGTTGCAATTCCGGAAGAGTTGAAATCTTATCAAAGGAAAGGTTGGTACTGAAAGTTATAGTAGGTTTCCCTTTATCTGCTCCTTTACCACTTTTGGTAGTGATAACGATAACACCATTGGAAGCTCTCATACCATACAAAGCAGAAGCGGCTTGTCCCTTTAATATATTGATACTTTCTATATCATTAGGGTCAATGTCGACAGCACGGTTAGCATAGTCCGTTCCATACGCTCCATCGGTAAGAGAAGTGCTCACATCTGCGGTAGAAGCGATAGGCATGCCATCAATTACATACAACGGAGTATTGTCTCCAGTGAAAGAACGAGAACCGCGAATCGTAATCTTTGAAGAAGCACCCGGCATACCTGATGATGGGGTGATGTCAATACCTGATACTTTTCCTTGTAAGGCTCCCGCTAAATCTGTATTAGCAGCACGTGTCAACGCATCCGATTTGACATCTTGTACGGCATATCCCAATGCTTTCTTTTCGCGTGAAATACCCATAGCGGTAACTACTACTTCGTCTAGCTTTTGGGCGTCAGCCTTTAATACAACTCTCAAATTTGGTTTAATAGCCACTTCTTGTGTTTGCATTCCGATATACGAAATCTGCAAAGTCTTTGCAGAACTAAATACAACTATAATATATTGATTACTAACAATATATATATGATGTTTGCTTTCCTTCGGGAATAAATCTTTTGTTGTAGTTATTATGCAGATTATCAATATATTAAGCACCTACCAAACATGTTAATTTACTTATTTATGATACCAGATTTCTATCAAAAATAGGACATAACCATCTATTAATTAATTGTTTAAGTTCTTATCTTATATGATGTAAGCTAAAATTTATTTCCATCTTAACTGTTGAAGATGGTTTTCTTGTTCTAAATTATATCCAATAATTATTGACTATAATAATATATTCATTAGCAAACGATAATCTAAGAAAAGAAAAACTCCAGATGAAAAAAATGCATATTTTATTACTGTATATTTTAAAATATGCAGGGGTAGATTCAAATATCCTCCAAAATCGCAGAGAATATGATTGATAAATATTCATATTGGATGGTTATATGCTTTTTCTGTATCAAAGAGATTGTGTAATTACATCTAATTATGCAAAAAGAGGTATTTATCATTTATCTGACGCTAAAATGAAAGAACCTCAAATACCGGATTTTAATAGCTATTAGAGGCTGTCAGGTTTATAAATTAGCTTTTAATCCTTTCCTTTTAAAGAAAGCAAGGGCTTCTCTACGACCAATGACTCGTTCCTTTTAAAGGAACGCTTTATTCCTTTAAATGGGACGAGTAATAATATTCGTAATTATGATGTATCTTTAGATTATATATATGCGTTTTCGGAACTTATATTGCATATTCTTTCATTTAATTATACACACTTTCTTCTATTAGAGAAAATTATACCTTCCATTTCTATAACCAAGTCTTAAAAACAGAACACTTTCGTTTAGTTTTTGTGCTTATTATTATTTTTTTGATGAGGCAGTTTTCTCAAGATCACGCACCACTGTAATATCCATTATATTCGCATATACCTGCGTGGTCTTTACACTTTTATGTCCTAACAGTTTTTGTACAGTAGTTATATTGGCACCATTATATAATAATAAGGTAGCATTTGTATGACGGGCGGTGTGAAACGATACACGTTTATCAATTTTAGCCAAGCCTGCCAATATGTTTAATTCCTTATTAATATTAGAATTGTCTTTCAACTTGAAAAAACTATTGAGGTCATCTTTATAGCGTTGCAATATCTGGATTCCTTTACCCTCAAATAATAAATATAAAGGAAGGCGTACCTCCATACCTGTTTTGACAGATTTGTATATTATCCAAGTCTCCTGATGGAACTCAACAATATTTGCAGAGGTCAGATTAGTGAAATCAGAATATCGTAATCCAGCATAACAGCAAAATAAAAAAGCATCTTTTGTTTTTTGCAGTCTCGTATATCTTCCAGTCAGCTGCAAATTCTCAAATTTGTGTAACTCTTCCGGAGCTAAGTGTGTATGGCTTCCTTCTATACTTTTAATTTTATATTTTCTAAAGGCATACTTCTGTATATCCATATACTCCTTATTTATTGCAACATTAATATATCGTTTCAGATGCTTCATGTGCTTAGCAATAGTATTAAGGTGATAACCTTTAGATTGCAGGTAATTATCAAATGAAGACACAAACTCAAATGTCAAATCAGTAAATAATACCTCTTTCTTGAACTCCTGAAGTAATTCAAGCGTGGAAAGGTGATTTTGACGGGTACTTTCTTTCAAAGAAGAATTGGCTATCTCCTCTTTAAAAAAATTTAAAAACGACCTTCCATTGCTTAGAGGTTTATCAATAGAATTTTTTAATAAATCTAACGATATGGACTTTCCCTGTTGCCATAGTCCAAGTTCTGTTTGCTCAATAGCTGCTATATTTTCATATAACATACGATTCAAAACATTCGCATTAGGATGATTCTTCACCATCTTTCGTTTGGCATCCCACTGTTCCGGTTTGAGATATATTTTGGTGGAGAAATACATCTTTTTCCTGTTCAGATAGGCTTCTACCTGAACTAATGCCATTCCTCTTTTATTCAATCTCTTCTTTCTGTTAAACACAAGGTTGTAACTGATCTTTTCCATACTTTCATTTTTTAATTAATAATAGAACAAATTAGACGTAATTCTGTGCTATATCAGAGGCGAATAAGCATTAATATCTCTAAAAAATAAATCTTCAAATCACTTGGTATTCACAAAACTTTAAATTAAATGCCACTTTTTTATTCGCTTTTTCACGAAAAAAGCAAAAAGAATGGCTTTTAAAGGTGTTTTATGACTAAAAACGAGTAAAAGAAATATTAAAAGAGGCATTTTGCTTATGCAAAGTGTCAATTGCTGTTTTAGCAATCAAAGCTTTTGGTTGAAAAAAATATGCTTATCGGCATAAATACAGCTTGTAAAATAACAAAATGTTATATTTGCAACCTTTTTTTATTAATATAATTGCTAGTTTCAGTTTTATTAATATATTTGCAAATTGTTAGAGTAAAGATACAAATAATGTAAAGTTAAACTTTAAGAGAGAATTTATGAAAAGAAAATTAATGCTGTTA
>ERZ838225.1133-NODE-1133-length-25745-cov-31.141456_pt1 | contig 25745 bp, 24 predicted proteins | sample MGYA00519684_ERZ838225 | MGnify/ENA primary metagenome ERZ838225 (study PRJEB31850, sample SAMEA3708829) | human gut metagenome | biome: human gut; feature: human-associated habitat; material: faeces | place: China | collected 2014 ...
TTTCATAAACCTATAAAATCACGACTTGTGAGAGGACGCTTATATCTGCCCTTCAGGCTCTGGGAAAGCACCACAAAATCTGCGACACTACGCTGGTGAAACTCCGGTTTCTTCTTTTCTTTTGGCAGGTTTTACATTATAATAATTTTAACTGTAAAGAATTTTTATCTTAAAGGAGATTTGACATGCGAAACATTCTGAATATAAATTCTGACTGGATATTATCCGCGGAAAAGACTCCGGACGGCAAAGCTGTCCACAAAAGGATCCTTCCTTTGAATAAGGAAGACGCATACTGCTATTATCTGGAACTGTTAGGAGCTGCACCTTCCATGGAAGTATTTGTGAATCAGGAAAAAATCGGAGCTCACACCGGAAGCTATACGCTTTACCGCGTGGATGTCACCGATCAGATCGTAAATGGCGACAACGAATTAGACATTGTTTGTGACAGTGAAGTTCCTTGTTTAGACGCAAGTCTTATCGTTGTCGGAAAACACCATTTTTCATTAGACCACTTTGGTGATGCAGGACTTACCGTGATCCCACAGGAGATTTCCACCTCCTCTGCAAGTATCCGTATCACTGCCCATGCAAAAAACCTTCCGGAAGATGCCATGATCTCTTACACTGTGCTTACTACTACAGGAACAATGCTTGCAAATAAAAGTGTTCCGGTCTCGGCACCAGAGTATATCTGCCATCTGACAAACCCATGCCTCTGGAATGGAAAAACCTCTCCAAAGCTTTATGTGGTCGTGGCAGGATTGATCGTTAATGGCGCCACAGAAGATCAGATCGTCCTTCCTTTTGGACTGCGCAATCTGTCCATGGAATCAAACGGCTCTGTCCTCGTAAACGGTCTTTGTGTCCCGGAAAAGGATCTCATCCGCACTCTGGAATCTGATCCATTTGTCTATGACGATATGGACGGGGACGGAAGTTTTGCCTGTGTGGAATTAAAAGAACTCTGCGACATTGCTGCAGATGAGGAGGACTGTAGGAATCTGCTCACAGAATATGTGTTGCAGAACGCTTATCACCCTTCCATCCTCTGCTGGAAACTCCCGGAAGATCATGCCGATTTTGCCGCTTTGCTCCGCGAATTAGATTCCACACGCCCGGTGTTATTTTAAATAATATGTAAAAAAGTGTCTGCGACACTCTCAACTCCCCTAACCCCTCATTCATGAGGGGAAGGGGTTTTCTTATCTCTTTCTTTATTGTAAAATTCTATTATGAATATATTACAATCCATCTTTACCGATTATTATGAACACATCATTTACGAACTCCATCCTCGTCCTGCTGTCATTGAAAATGTCAACAAGATGATTCATTGTGGTGATCCTTCTCACGGTGGTGCCATGTATGGCTGTCCTCACTGTGGAAATCTTAAATTTGTTCCCTTTCGCTGTAAAAGTCGTTTTTGCCCTTCCTGCGGAAACAAATACAACCAGCTTCGTTCTTTTCATATGTCCTGTAAGCTTGTTTCTTGCGTTCATCGCCATTGTGTTTTCACTATCCCAGCGGAACTTCGCGTTTATTTTCTCGAAGACAGAACTCTCTTAGATTGTTTATTTCATTCTGTTCGTGATGTTGTCTTACGCATGTTTTCCAAAATGAATAAAACCGAAAACTTTACTCCTGGGCTTATCTGTGTTCTTCACACTTTTGGGCGTGATTTAAAATGGAATCCTCATATCCACGCTCTCATCTCAGAGGGTGGGGCTGGTAACATCACTCCTTGGCGTCCTGTCAAACACTTTGATTACAATTTCCTTCGTAATGCTTTTCGCAAAGTACTGCTTGAACGACTTACCTCCCGCATTGGTCCGGCTTTTCGCAAAGTCAAAAATGAAATGTACACGAAACACGCTGACGGCTTTTATGTCCGTGCAAAACCAAATCTTTGCACTCCTGATATCACCATTAAATACATCAGCCGATACCTCGGCAGACCTGTTATTGCCACATCGCGTATTGATACTTATGACGGTGAAAACGTAACCTTTCATTACACCAGACACGAAGACAATAAAACTGTTACTGAAACCATTCCTGCTTTAAACTTCATTCAAAAACTCATTGTCCATATCCCCGAAAAACATTTCAAAATGCTTCGCTACTATGGGATATATGCAAAACATCATAAGCAGGAAATGAAGCTCCGTAAATGTATTTCTGCCGAAAAACAACGTTTCCTACGTTCTATTCAGGACTGGCGGCAATCCATTCTGCTCTCTTTCGGATACGACCCTCTCTGTTGTTCCGAGTGTGGTACTTCTATGTTGGTTTTAGAAGTTTACCACAAAAAAACTGCACTATTTGAACAATATCGAAAGGTTATGAAATATGGATAAATCCATGTTCATAATAATTCTTTCTCCATAGTCAGATAGTGCAGCTAACCTAAACCAAAACAAAAAACTTCATAAACAACGTCATGGCGAAGCCCCCTTCGCTCTTTTGTTATGTCATTTTTTATTTCCAGCCTATTATACACTATTTCTGACGATTTGAGAAATTTCCTATAAAGGAACAAAGTGTGCGCCAAGCGCACACTTTCGCACACAGGCGGGCAGCGCAGCTATCTGTTCAGGAAACCGCCTCACAGGCTTTTTCAAATTCTGTATGTACCTTAGCCATCTGCTCCTGCAGATGGCTGATTTCATTTTTACGTATGGAAGCTACTACCTCTGATGCTGCCTGGAACAGTTCCGTCATTCCAAGGGTCCCAGCAACCCCTTTTAAGGCGTGAACGGCCTCTAACACATCCTCATACCGTTCTTCTTTCATTGCCTGTTCCCCGATTGCAAGATGATCGTCCTCAGTCAGCTTTTTCAAAAATCTTTCATATAAAGCTTCATTTCCCGCAAAACGTTTCACTGCATTTTCATAATCAACGCCATAGGCTTTCAATTTTTCTTTATCCATTTTCACCACTCCATTCCGGTTACTATTTTTTCATTTTCGGCTGGAAAATGATACTTGCAATATAGGAAAAAATCAGTGCTGCAGAAATACCAACCGCACTCGCTTTAAATCCTCCCATAAAAATGCCAATAAATCCATTCTCGTCCACTGCTTCCTTTACGCCTTTCCAGAGTGTATTTCCAAAGCCTGGCAGCGGCACACTTGCACCGGCTCCCGCGAACTCTATGAATGGCTGATAAATCTGCAATGCGCCAAGCACCGCCCCAAGGCATACGAGTAAAACCATGATCCTGCCCGGAAGCATTTTTGTTTTCTCCATAAGAATCTGGACAAGTGCACAGATCAGTCCGCCTACCCAGAATGCATTGATATAATCCATTTTTCATCCTCTTTTCTTTCTGAAAATCTATTGTCTATGCATCTGCATGTTCGATGACAACTGCGTGTGCAATGCCCGGCACCGTCATTCCTTCATTGAAAGACACCGTTGAAAGCAATGCGCCTGTCGGCACGAACAATATCCGTTTTAACGTTCCATCTTCGATCTGTTTTAAAAAGTAAGCACTTAGCGTCACTGCTGAACATCCGCATCCGGAACCACCTGCCCCAGTATTCTGGCTCTCAGCATCAAAAATTTCAATTCCACAATCCGAGTGTATCTTACTGATATCGTAACCGTCTTTTAACAACAGGTCAATGAGAATTTTCTGTCCTACCGTTCCGAGATCTCCTGTAATGATCCTGTCATATTCTTTTTCACTTCGTCCGAAATCCTCAAAATGCTGTCTGATGACCTCTTTGGCTGCTGGTGCCATGGCTGCCCCCATGTTCATGGAATCTTTGATCCCAAAATCCACAATTTTTCCGGTTGTGATCCCTGTGATTTTTGCCATTCCCCTCTCTTTTCCGAGGACGAAAGCCGCGCTTCCGGTCACTGTCCAGGTGGCCGATTTCGGTCTTTGGTTTGCATATTCGAGCGGGAATCTGAATTGTTTTTCTGCGCTGGCAAAATGGCTTGAAGTCATGGTCACGACGTGATCCGCATAGCCGGCCGCTACACACATCGCACCGAGAGACAGCGATTCCCCACAGGTACTGCAGGCTCCGTAAAGTCCAAAGAGCGGTACCTGAAAATCCAGCACCCCAAACGAGGTCGCCATGGTCTGCCCCAAAAGATCGCCTGCGAAAAGATACCGGATGTCCTCTTTTTTTAATCCGGCTCTGCCGACCGCCATGGTGAAAGCTTCTTTCTGCAGCGTGCTCTCTGCCTCCTCCCATGTATTCTGACCAAATTTATCGTCCTCACCGATCACATCAAAATGACCTGCCAGAGGTCCCTCTCCCTCCTTTTTTCCAACAATATTTGCCGTGCTGATAATAAAAGGAGCCTCTGTAAAACAGAGGCTCTGTTTTCCCTTCTGCATACTCGTATCCACACTTTCTTTTTCTTTTAGTATGGATCAGGGAAGTTTTTCTTATTCTCTTTTTCATCATTTTCTTATCGTTTTTGCAATCGCTTCCGGTGATAACTGTAAAAAAACACAAAGCTCTAAAAACTCTTCGGCAAGCAGAGGTTCTTTATAATCCGGATGCAGTTTTTCTTCCGGAACTTGTGTCTGTTCTGAGATCTCAGATGCTGAAATTCCTTTTTCCTGCATATAAGCAAGGATATATTCTGTCACTCTGGATTTATTCATGCGCTCCACTCCTTTTCTCATGTGTTCTTCCCGATATATGCAGACCTCATCATGCAAGCATGTTCGGTCTACATATTCTCGATTGGCACCGCTCATTGCTTACGCACATTATATTCTTATAATTCAAGACTTTCAACCATATTTTCCCATATAATCAGAATTAATTGACGGTCTAAAATATGTGAGATATGATAACCATAATAACTTTTTAAATTTCAGAAACAGGGGATTTTTATGCGAAATGAATTAATTCCAAAGGTGTTAAAAGAATATAGAAAACGAAATCATTACTCAGTGAAAGACGTATCGATCAGGCTGATGGAACATGATATTGATGTTGCACCGAAGACGATTTATGGCTGGGAAAGCGGACAGGCACAGCCGACGGCGGACACACTGCTCTTACTGTGCGAGATATACAAAATCCCGGACATCCTAAACTCCTTCGGTTACGACCAGCCCGATGATCCGGCAGCTTCCCTGACTTATCATGAACGTGAGATCATCTACGCCTACCGCAATCGCCCTGAGTTGCAGCATGCGGTCGACATTCTGCTCGGATGCGATTAAGTATTTTGTTTCCTGTGATACAATCTGATCTGTGCGATGTATAAATAAAAAAGAGGTTTTTCTGTAGAAATATCTGTTTTCAGGATTTTTGCAGGAAAACTTTTTTTATGTGCTCTTTCCCCGGCTTCTTACGGATCCAGACAGTAACTCTTCTGTTTCCGTGTATATCATTTTATTTTCGCAGGTTGCAACTTTGCTTTAAGAAGTATAGAATAGAAGATACTCTGCGGTTTTATGGTAGTTCCGTAAAACCGTTTACCGCAGGACATTATTAAGGGAGATTTATTTATGAACGCTTTCCAATTTATCTTTCAGTATATCAAACGGCATAAAATCCAGTATACGCTTGGTATCATCACGCTTTTTGTGGTAGACTTTGCCAATATTTTTATTCCGAAACTTACCGGTGTCATCACCGACGGACTCACCGCCCACAGCCTTGACTGGAGCGGAGTCAGATTAAATCTGCTTTACCTTTTTCTGCTTGGACTGCTGCTTGCGGTCGGCCGTTTTTTCTGGCGTTACTTCCTCTTTGGTGCTTCCCGCTCTATTGAGAAGGAACTGCGCAATGATATGTTTGCCCACCTCGAAAAAATGGATGTGGAATATTACAACGAGCACAAGACCGGTGACCTGATGACACGTTTTACGAGTGACTTAAACGCGATCCGTATGGCGATCGGACCTGCCGTCATCTGCGTGTTTGACGCTTCTGTCATGACCATTATGGTCATTTTCCAGATGATGTACTATGTCAGTGTGAAGCTGACACTCATTGCAGTCATTCCAATGCTTTTTATTTTGTTTGGCGAGATTTATTATGGAAAAATCATCCGTCCACGCTTTACCGCAAGACAGGAAGCCGTGTCTGACCTGACCGACTATGTGCAGGAAAGTTTTTCCGGTATCCGCGTCATCAAGGCTTTTGTCCGCGAAAAAGCACAGCGTTATCACTTTTTAAAAGAAAACGAAAACACGATGGAAAAGAACTTAAGCATTGCAAAGATCCAGTCCATTGTCATTCCACTGTTAGATGTCATCATCGGTCTTTCTTCACTGCTTACTTTAATTTATGGCGGTTATCTCGCACTGATCGGTGATATCACGTTAGGACGTTTTGTGGCTTTCAACCAGTATATCAACATGCTTGTCTGGCCAATGTTAGCCTGCGGTGATTCCGTCAATATGTTTTCCCAGGGTGCTGCTTCGATCCGGAGAATCCAGGAAATCTTCAAGGAACAGCCTGAGATTGCAGACACCGACAAAACAAAAGAAGTGGATGAGATCAACGGTGAGATTGAATTTAATCACCTCACGTTCATCCACCGCGGTCACAGCGAACCGACTTTAAACGACATCACCCTGCATGTGCCGGCAGGAACAACGCTTGCGATCATCGGGCGCACCGGAAATGGGAAATCCACACTGGTAAATCTCCTGCTGCACCTTTACAACACGAAACCGGGCATGCTTTTCATTGATGGAAAGGACATTAACACCATTCCTTTAAAAACACTGCGTGAAAATATCGGATACGTTCCGCAGGATAATTTCCTGTTCTCGGACACATTGAAATCCAATATCGCATTTGGCGCTGAAAATGATGATATGGAAGCCATCCAGTCCGCAACACGCGCTGCCTGCATCCATGAAAATATTGTCCAGTTCCCGGACGGTTATGAGACAATTGTAGGTGAGCGCGGTGTCACCTTATCCGGCGGTCAGAAACAGCGGAGCTCCATTGCCAGGGCTCTGATGAAAAATGCACCGATCCTGATTTTAGACGACGCCCTCTCCGCTGTCGATACCGACACCGAGGAACACATTTTAACCAATTTAAAGAAAAACCGTGAAGGAAAGACGACCATTCTCATTGCGCACCGCATCTCGACGATCCAGAATGCAGATATCATTATGGTGTTAGAGGACGGCACTGCCGCCGAGATTGGAAATCACGATTCCCTTATGGCAAAACACGGGATTTATTACGATATGTTTGAAAAACAGCAGTTAGAAGCCATCCACGGTGAAGCCGGAAAAGCGCTCATCAGACAGAATCATCCAGCTGCAAAAACAGGAAAGGAGGACGCATAACTATGAAACGTTTACTGGCCTATTTAAAACCGCACAAATGGGTTATGACTGCTGCGACAGTCCTCGTCCTCTTTATCATCGTGGTAGAACTTTACCGCCCGATCGTCATCGGTGATGCGATCGATGATTATATCAACGGCTATTACGCACCGTACATCGAAACCACTGCGGATGCGCCGGGTGCTGTTCCTTATCATGACACTTACCTGACAAGAGATTTTGAAGCGGCAGACGGACAGAATTACGATCAGATTCTTCTATATAATAATCAATATTATATGGCAGAAAATCTTTCATCCGAAGAATGTGATGCATTAAAAAATGCAGATGCCGCCACACTTTCATCTTATGTAAACCAAAGTGCAACGCCTCTCACAAGGGACGACTTAAAAGATTTGCGGCATTATGATTTTGCCGGCATTTTGAAAGCGGCCGCCCTCTATCTGCTGCTTCTGCTCACCGGATTTGTCTTAAATGCATTAGACACCTGGATTTTGCAGAAAATGGGACAGGAGATCATTTACCAGATGCGTGAGGAGGTATTTACCCACATTCACAGCTTATCGTTAAACTTTTTCAACAATACGCCTGTGGGAAAACTTGTCACCCGTGTCTCCAACGACACCGAAGCGGTCAATGAACTTTTCTCCACCATTTTGGTAAAACTCTTTAAAAACATTGTAAAAATTATCGGATATGCCGTTGTCATGCTCTCCATTAATGTCAAAATGGCTCTCGTATCCTTTGCACTGCTGCCGCTTGTCACAGTGCTGACCTTCTTTTTCCGTTTTATGTCAAGGAAGGCATACGAGCTTACAAGAAACCGCATTACCGACTTAAACACATTTTTATCGGAACACCTCTCCGGCATGAAGCTCATCCAGATTTTTGCAAGGGAAGAGGAAAAATATGCACAGTTTGAAAAGAAATCCGAAGATTTATACAAGGCAAACTGGCGTGAGGTTATGACATTTGCGATTTTTCGTCCATCCATTTATCTGGTGTCCGTGCTTGCCATGATGCTTGTGATTGGAACCGGAAGTGCCGGGGTGTTAAACCAGACGCTCTCGCTCGGAACGCTGTTTATTTTTATCACCTATATTTCCTCGTTTTTTGATCCGATCCAGGAACTTGCAGAACAGTTTGGTACCTTGCAGTCCTCTCTCGCCTCTGCCGGAAAAATTTTCTCCATTTTAGACGAGAAACCGGACATTGTAAAACCAGCGCACCCGGTTGAAGTCAACATCAAAGGACGCATCGAATTCCGTCATGTATGGTTCGCCTATGAGAAGGACGATTATATTTTAAAAGACATCAGTTTCGTCATCGAACCGGGCGAAAAAGTTGCATTTGTCGGTGCTACCGGAGCTGGAAAATCTTCTATCTTAAATCTGATCGGACGATACTTTGACATCCAGAAAGGTGAGATTTTGATCGACGGCGTCAACATCAAAGACATCGACACTGATGTGCTGCGCGCCGCGATTGGGCAGGTACAGCAGGATGTATTTATTTTTACCGGGGATATTAAGAGCAATATTTCACTGGACAATGAGAATATTTCCATTGAGGACGTGAAACGTGCCGCAGAGATCGTGCACGCGGATTCCTTTATCGAAAAAATGCCGGGCGGCTATGATGCCCCTGTCACAGAGCGCGGAAGCACCTTATCCGCCGGACAACGACAGTTACTCTCCTTTGCGAGAACCCTGGCTTACGATCCGACCATCCTTGTCTTAGACGAGGCAACTGCCAATATCGACACGGAGACCGAGGCTCTTATCACAAGTGCTCTGGCAAAACTCATGGAGGGCAGAACTACGATCATGGTTGCACACAGACTTTCCACGATCCAGCATGCCGACAAGATCATTGTCATGCATCAGGGACAGATCAAGGAAGCCGGCACCCATCAGGAACTTCTCGCCCAGAACGGACTGTACCGGAAATTGTACGATCTGCAGCTTGTGGAAGCGTAGCAGTTCAATTTTTGTAACGACAGTTTATATGTCCGCCCCGGGAGCATGAACATCCGAGCCGCCGCTTTAAACACACCGGTTTCCGTCATGGAAACTGCCGGGGAAGGCGGCGCATGGGGCATGGCACTTCTCGCCTCCTATATGGTTCACAAAAAAGACGGCGAAACATATGTAGAAACAGAATGTTCACATTTACTGCTTGGTGAACGGTACCCTCTGATTATTTCCGAATCTCCACCCACTCCATCTCAAGCTTCGGTTTCACAACCTCTGTTTTGATCTCGTAGTATCCCTGTTTTAATTCCACACGGCAAATCTTCTGCGTGTTCGGTCTGCCTTCCGTGCCGCTCGTCTGCAATGTGAAGAATAATTCATCGTTGAGATAGAGGTTTGCGGCTGCCTGTGCCAGATTTGACTGCGGAGAAATAAATTTTACAACAACATTGTATACACCAGACTGGTTTACATAAATCTTCTGTGACACTTTATCTTCCGGAACAATGCTTATATCGCTTTCCCCAGTTGCCCCTTCTGATCCAGCCCCCTGCAACGGCTCATATGCCTTCACTTCCTCCAACGGTCTTAACGGACGTTTCATAACCGGAGCATTTAAAATAAACCGACAGATATTTTTTGCAGAGCGCTGCAACTCCCCAATGGTCAGCTTTCCATTGTCCAGTGCCTCCAAAATATCATCGCCCATGGCATTGATCTCCGCGCCGTTATTGTTGACGACCATGTAAAGGTCGTTCTGGGAGCGCACCATTGAAGAAAGTGCATGATGATCCTGCTTGCCACCTTTTACAACATCATTGACACTTGCCCACCAGTCGGTCATGACAATGCCTTCATACCCCCACTCTCCTCTTAAGATCGTGGTATTTAAATCATAATTGGATGATGTCCAGTGTCCATTGATCGGATTATAAGATGTCATAATAGAGGAGGCTTCCCCTTCTTTGACTGCAATCTCAAATCCTTTCAGATAAATCTCACGCAGTGCACGCTCTGACACAACAGAATCTACTGTATGTCTTGCCGTCTCCTGGTTGTTCGCCGCAAAATGCTTCACCGTTGCAAAAGAGCCGCCTTTTTTGATTCCCCTTGTCACTGCTGCCGCAAAACATCCGGTCACATAAGGATCTTCACTGAAATACTCAAAATTGCGTCCGTTCAACGGATAGCGGTGGATATTAATTCCAGGTCCGAGCAGAGTGTCTACTTCGTTTGCAACCAGCTCTTTTCCTTCCATCACATAAAGTTCTTCCATCATTGGAATGTTAAACGAACATGCAAGCAGTGTTCCGATTGGAAGCTGTGTTGCCTTCAATCCGCTCTCCATACGGATACCGGAAGGTCCGTCTGCACAGCAGGCAGCCGGGATTCCATATTCATACAGGCGGTCGCTGACACCTCCAAATGTGGATGCCGTACCCGGTGTTACTTTCGGGCTGCTCATTCCTTCCCCGCGCACGATCGTGGCAAGTTCCTCTTTGGTCAATTGCGCGATAAATGTATCCAAATCTGCTTTTCCCTCTGCAACATCCGAAAAACGGATTCCTTTGTCTCCGGTGATTGCAAGCTGCTCCGGCAAATGCGCCTCAATCCGTTCCTGTAACCGGATGGTCTGCTGCGGCACTGCCTCCTTTTCCTGCTGATAGCTTCCATCCTCCCGGCTCTGTCCCGGACGGATGCGCTCAAATGCTTCTGTCGGTGCGAGTGCTTCCTGCAGGGCTTCCGTCACACAAAGCTCTTTTACGATATATGCTCCTTTTCCATCCACATCTGCGATTTTCGTATTCCGCACACTATTACCCACATGGAATACGTAAGCACCTGCCTCTGATACATAGCAGGACTTGTGGCCTGCCACACCGGAATCATCATATGAAGCAAGATTTTTTACCGGAATGTGCAGTGTCATTTTCTGTTTTTCTCCCGGAGCCAGCTCCTTTGTCTTTGCAAATGCTTTTAATTCTCTCGCCGGTTTTCCAAGTTTTCCCTGCGGTGCCTGCACATAGACCTGTACGACCTCTTTTCCCCTGCAGTCTCCTGTATTTTTCACACAGATGGTAATCTGCACTTCTTTTCCTGCACATGTTCCATTATCAATCGATACTCCGTGACTGCCCCAGGCACCTCCGACTTCGGATTCTTCTGTAACCGTCTCCGCTTTTAAAATTTCAATGTCAAACTTCGAATAGGAAAGTCCAAAACCGAACTCATACATGACTTTTTCCGGGCAGAATGTCTCAAAATAGCGGTATCCCACATAGATATCTTCGGTGTAAAAATTGCGCACAGTGTCTCCGAAATCGTTCGCCGCCGGATAATCTGCCAGTGAACATGCGATCGTGTCCGTCAGTTTTCCACTTGGAGACACTTTTCCACTCAAAACATCCGCAACTGCATTTCCACTCTCCATGCCGCCCTGCCAGATATAGAGCACGGAACGGATATGATCCTTGTATACAGGATTCTTAAGCCAGCTCATGTCTATGATATTCGACACGTTCAAAAGCACTGCGACCTGTTCAAAATGCGCTGTCAGAACCTTCAGATTTTCAAGTTCTTCCGGCGTCAGAAGGTAACTGCCCGCCTCATTTGCATAATCCTTATCTTCGCCTGCAGTACGTCCGATAATAAAAATCGCTTTCTCTGATTTTTCTGCTGCGGCTGCCGCAATCTCCTCTGTGATAACCATCTCTTTCTGGTGCCACGGCTCTGCTGCCCAGCCGCCACCGCCGTTGTCAAACGGGTGGTCTTTTAACCACGCTCTGTAAATGTCTGCCAGCTCCTCATTCAAAGTAAAGCTGCCGCTCTCTCTCATTCCATCATAAATATTCACCGCATAAGGCACGTTGACAGCTCCGCCGGAACCAGTCCCGCTGCGGTAAGTCTCAAACTGGCACCTGCCAAACACAGACACCATCTCTTCCTTTTTCAATGGGAGCATGTGACCTTCATTTTTCAATAAAACGGCTCCCTCTGCGGCTGCCGCCCTGCAATATGCTCCAAATCCTTCCAATGGTACTCCGATTGTACTCATACTCATCTGCTTCCTCCAAATACGTTTCTATTTTTATTTTAAAATGTTTTCTTTCACATCACATATTCTAGTAAAATCTTCTCTTCCATGCTATAATTTTTCTATTCAAAAATATAACAATTTTGTCATTGGAGGTTTTCTATGGATTATCCGGAGGAAAGAAAACAATATATTGACGGCATCGCCTGCCAGTATCTCTGTCATATTGAAAAAGCAGAGAAACCGGGCAATGTATTTTTCGCTCATTTTCATTATTATATTGAAATGCTCTATGCACTTTCCGGTCATTTCCGTATTTATTTAAACGGAATTTACCACGAATTTGCGGCAGGGGATTTTGTACTGATCAATTCCAGGGAAGTGCACCAGATCGACGCGCTCTCATCAGAGGGCGGCTCTTATATCGTGGTTCGTTTTCTCCCAGAACTCATTTACGACGGCATGACGCAGAGCCACTTTGAGTTAAAATATCTGCTTCCATTTATCACCGAAAACAGCATTTATGAAAAAGTAATTTCTTCTTCCATATTAAATGCAAAACACTCTGCCATCCCCGGACTTATGAACGAGATTATCCGGGAATCTGAGGAAAAACAATACGGCTACGAGCTTGCAATCAAAAATCACATTGGCGGTATTTTTCTTTGGCTGCTGCGCTACTGGCATGCAAATGGCGAAGAACCGCTTCTCGAAGATTTTGAAAACCAGCAGTTAAAACAGCAGCTCTCCCCAGCCCTGACCTACATGATCACCAATTATGAAAAATCTATCAGCGCAGCGGACATGGCAAAACTCTGCAATTTGAGCTACAGCTATTTTTCCAGAAGTTTCAACCGGCTTTTGCATATGAATTTCAGTGATTACCTGAATGAGATCCGCATCCGGGAAGCGGAAAAGCTGTTAGTCTCAACTACCCAGAACGTGACGGAGATTGCATCTGCGGTCGGTTTCTGTACCACAAGTTACTTTATCAAACAGTTTACCAAATACCTGCATGTTTCTCCCAAACAATACCAGAAACAAATGCGCCAGGGACAGAAAGATTTCATTGCATAACCACGCAACACAAGCTATAATAGTTTGCAGTGTCCAGTGGTTCCTTAACGGTGATCGGCGGTGCCGGACTTGTCATCGGCTCTTTTGTATCCGGTGGTACTGCAACTCCAAACTTTACCCGATTCGCAAAGTCTGAATATCTGGACTACAAACGACAATGCCTTATATACCGCCGGACTCGGACTTGCTAATATCTTCCATCAGAAGAAAAAACCTATGGTACTGATCTCCGGTATCGTTGGAACGATTTTATCCGTCTGGTTATACTATAACTTCTGTAACTGGTTAAATGTATTAAACTGGGGGATTTCCTCCATCAATGGCATGGTGGTTGCTGTCGTCTGCTACCTGATTGGATATTTTGTGAAGAAAAATCAGAGATAAATAATACGTCCTAATTCTGCTGAAGTTCTGTGTGAGATGGAAATGACAGTGCGGTCTTTCGCTACACGCTTTAACGCCAGTAACACTGCCTTTTCCGTCTCTGCATCCAGATTCGCCGTGATCTCATCAAACAGCAGCATTTGTGGTTCCGCCACTGCGGCTCTTGCAATGGATAAGAGCTGCCACTGTCCCTGCGAGAATAACTCCGGCGTGCATTTCGTGTCATATCCGTTTTCAGTGCTTTCTATCACATCGTCTAACCCGGTCAGCTCTGCCACTACTTTTACGCGGTCTGCCGGAATGGTTTCATCATACAGCGTGATCTGATCGCGCACCGTTCCCGGAACCATGTGGAAGGTCTGTTCTACATAGCCGAACAGTTTCCGTTTCTCTTCCTCCCGGACTGCCGCTGCCGGTCTTCCGTGGATCAAAACCTCTCCGCCCTGCGGTTCGTAAAGTCCTAAGAGAAGTTTTAAAATCGTACTTTTTCCTGCCCCGGTTCGTCCTGCGAGTGTTACCTGCTCCGCGTCCATGACCTTTAAATTCAAATGGTCTAAAACGACATGTTCATCATAACCGAAGGTCACATCCCGAAACTCGACAAACGGAACATCTGCTGTTTTATTTTCTGAGTGTCCCCCAGCCATCTGTTCCACGCATTCTTCTGCTACTGTCTCGCTGTCTTTTTCCACTATCTGCTTCTCCTCAAGTGCAAAAAATTCATTGATCCTGTGGATTCCGGCAATCGCAGACTGAATCGTCTGAATCTCCATTCCGAGGCTCTCCACCGGGGAGAATATCTGTGAGATATAGTTGATGACCGCAACCGCAGTTCCGGCAGACATTCCAAAGAAGGTCAGTACCGTGTGGTTTCCGGACGCGGAAAGCAGCATGACAACTGCGACAACCACCGCATTCAATATCAGTATCACCGGGGAGTAAACCGCATCATAAAAATTGGTGCGCTCCATCGCTGCATAACTCTCCCCGATATAAGTGTCGTAACGCTCTTCCATGTATGCTTCCTTTGCAAGACAATGGATTGTGCGGATATTGTGAAGCGTCTCCGGCACATGACCGGATGCCCGTCCGACAGCCTTTCGGTTTTCAATCTGCGCCGCCAGCATATTTTTTTGGACATGTCTGGTAAACCAGAATAAAAACGGCAGCAACACCAGCAATACCAGCGTCAGTCCACGGTTTTGAAACCAGATCACGACAAGGATACTGATAATCTTACATACATCCGCAAACATACTGATAATCCCGGAGGCAAACAGATTTTCCACCGTGTCAACATCCCCGACAAACCGTGACACCAGTGTTCCCGGCTCCTGCTTATTCACACTGTCTGCCGTCAGACTTACAAATTTATCCATCAGGCTGCTTCTTAGTGCATGTGTGATTTTCTGACCAAACACCGTCAGGAGTCCTTCCCTCGCAGCTTCCAATATTCCGGTAAGTGCGAGCAGGACAAAATAGAGAAGGATCACAGAAAACGCCGCCTCATTACCGGCAGTCACTGTATCGATGATTTTGGCAAGTATCAGCGGCGGAATCAGCGCTGCCACAACTGCTCCGATCACTGCGGTCAGGATTCCGGCAGACAGCATTTTCTGTTTTTTGATTGTTTCCAGGATCACACTTTTTACCTGTCTTTCCTGTCTCATCTGTCACTCCTCCTTCCCTCTGCATGTTCAGAAACTGTTTTTCTATTTTCCGTTTCCACTTTCGCATTCTCTCTTTCATCGCTCTGTGTCTCATACAGACTGCGGTACTCCGGTATCTTTTCCAGAATTTCTTCATGTGTACCGGCCACCGCCTTTCCATCTTCCATCCAGATGACCTGATCCATCTGCGGAAACAGATATAAACGGTGAGAAATTAAGAAAACAATATTGTCTTTCGTCTGCTGTTTCAAATTGGCAAAAATCTGTTTTTCCGTGTTTTTGTCCAGTGCCGAAAAAGGATCATCCAGAATCAGAACCGGCTTTTTGTGGCAGAGTGTCCTTGCAAGTGCAAGACGCTTTGCCTGACCGCCGGAGAGACGCACTCCGCCATTTCCAACCGCGGTCTGTTTTCCATCCTCCATCTCTGCAACTTCCTGTTCCATGCACACTGCCTTTAAGTAATCGTCTGCCTCTTTTTTCTCACCGAGCAAAATATTATTTTCCACACTGTCAAAAAACAACTCCGGATCATGTCCAAGATAACCGATCCGCTTCGTGCGGTCTGCCTCGTCCATAGCCTGCAAATCTGTGCCGTCCACAAGAATCTGTCCCTCATAAGGATATTCACACAAAAATACTTTTCCAAGCGTTGACTTGCCACATGCGACCGCCCCTGTAATACCGATGATCTGTCCTTTCTCTGCGGAAAGACAAATGTCGTCTAAAATTTTCTTTCCATCCGGATAAGCAAAATTCAGATGACTGATCTGTATTTTTTGCACTGTTGTCTCTGTTTTTCCTGCTGGGACTGTGTCGTTTTTTTCCTTACACTCCCTGGCATGATTTTCTGCTGTCTGATCTTCGATCGCAGTTCTCTCATCTTTTCGTGTCAGAAGTGGTTTGATACGGTTCCATGAAACCTGTGCTTTATGTACCGCATTGAACAGCTTCGCAGCGCTTGACGACTTCACGGAAAGTTTCACAAAGCACGACAAAAATGTGGTAAACGCCGCAATGCCCCATGTACGCCAGCCGGTTCCCAATACATTTTTCTGTCCGAAATACAAAATGAACAGCACACCTGCCATGGAGATGACGCGATACACCGGTGGCATTGCCGTGTTCCAGATGTTTGCTCTCACGGCTGATTTTTCATACGCAGACAAATTTTCTTCATATGCATTCTGTCTTTCTTTTTCACGCCCGAAAACACGGTATGTGATTGCATTTTCTGCCCGGTCTAACGTTGCTGCGCTCAGCGCGCCGGACTGTTCCTTGTAGGCAGCCCCGGTTCTCTGGATCATTTTTTTCATTTTTTCTGCGGTCATGTAAGAGATTGGCGGAAACAGCATACATAAGAGCGCCAGCCGCCAGTCATACCACAAAAGCATTCCGGCATAGGCTGCCAGTGCCACACCTGTATCAAAAATTTCCGTCGTAAATTTCCGCATTCCCTCCACACAGTCGTCAACGTCGAGGATCGCTTTCGTTATGACATTGCCTTCTCCCTCTTCCTTAAGGCTCGCCCTGCTTTTTCTGACAAGGCTTCCATAGAGGATTTCCTTCATCCTGCGGTTTACATTATTGGCAAAACGGCGGACATAAAAACGCTTGATATATCTCGAACTCTGCACGATCACGATCACTGCCACATAGCTTAACACAAGAATCAGCATATCGCCAAACTGTCCGGCACCTCTTAAAATGTCCACAAGACAGCCGGTCATTTTTCCTTCGAACCACGGTCCTGCAAGCAGTCCTACATTATAGATCAGACCGGATATTGTCACCGCCAGAAGTACTTGCCTTTCTGCTTTAAAATAGGACAAAATCCTGTCCGGCTGAAATGATGCTGGCTGTTTCTGTTTTTCTCTCATTTTGTCCTCCTTTTCCCTGCAAAGCAAGAAAGGCATCACACCAAAGTGTGATGCCTTTCTCTCATTCCTGTCTGTTTATTCATAAACATGTTTTTTCTTATCTTTTGCTTTTACCTGTTTTTTCTTTAACATATGTTTTGGATTTTTGTCTGCCATAATGTATCCTTCCTTTCCAATGCCTATAGGCTTTCCGGTCTGTAGGTTACTTTCTGTGCAAAATGATCATCCTTCAATTGCGATGAATTTACGTTCCGGCACTGCCGGTTTTGCTTCCTTCTTTGGAACAAACAGTTTTAAGATACCATGTTTGAACTCGCCCTTGATATCTTCCTCTGTCATATTCTCACCAACATAGAAGCTACGCTCGCAGGAACCTGCATAACGTTCTCTCCGGATGTATTTTCCGGTATCTTTCTCCTGCTCATCCTGATCAAGACCTTTTGCAGCGGCAATGGACAAATATCCATTGTCTAACGATACCTTGATCTCATCTTTCTTGAATCCAGGCAGATCGATAATCAGCTCGTAGCCGTTGTCCATTTCCTTGATATCTGTTTTCATAAGGTTCTTTGCATGTCTGCCATACAATTTCTTCTCAACCTTACTGTCATCATAGAATGGTAAATCAAACAAATCTTCAAATAAATCTTCTCCAAAAATACTAGGCATCAACATAAGTCATCTCTCCTTTTTCTACGGTATCCGCTTTCTCGTGGATATCTCATGCTTTATTACCTTGTTTCTTTGGAACTGGGATGTTCGGAGAACTCACAGAACTTTTACTTCTGAAATCTTTTCTGATCTCTTGGTTCTTCTTTTGTTCTCTTCCTTTGTTCTGACTATGTTATACACCCGTTTGTTAGCACTGTCAATAGAAGAGTGCTAATTTTTTGTGAAGATTTTGTGAAAGTGGACTACATTCACATAAATATGTATCTCCCGAAGCTGATTTTTTGTTTTCTGCTGATATTCTTCCTGCTCACACAAGCTTCTTTGTTCTCCACTTCCCGGTTTTCCAGCGCCATACCATGCCGACAGCCCGCACACACTCATCGCTTGCAAGACCAATATACGCTCCCACAGCCATAAGTCCCATGGAAATTCCAAACAGCCATGTGCCTCCCACCGCAAAGACAAACATGAAAACGGCTGCGATCACTGCCGGGAACACTGCATCTCCGCTTGTTTTTAAGGCTTGTCCAAACACAAGATTCGTCACGCGTCCAATCTCAAGTACAATATCGATTGCCAGCAGCTTGCGGACCAGCGCAGTCATTTCCGGGTTGTCTGTAAAGAGCGGCATAATAAAACCGGAACCAAGCACAATTGCTGTCTCCATGCAGACTGCCACACATACTCCGACAAATGCTGCCCGCTTTGTCCCTCTGTCACACTCTTCGAGTTCCCCAGCACCGATGTGCCAGCCTGTCATGATCGCATTTGCCTGTGCCAGTGCTGCACCGACACAATAGGAAAAATTACTGATCGTTGCCGTATAAGATCTGGCTGTCACATTCAGCCCTTCTGCATCCATCTGGTTCAGGAAACGGATGACAAGCATCATTGCAACATTATAGAGTGCAGTCTCACATGCAGATGGAAGTCCGACTTTCACGATCTGCCCTAAGACTGTCTTATTTGCGATCCTCTCTGTACTGTTTTTTGCAGAGATCAGCTTATGTGAAAAATACAGTACAATACACAGGTTCAGGATCTTGGAGATCACAGTTGCTGTGGCGACACCTGCAACACCCTTGTGCAATACAAAAAGAAATACTGCATTCATCACAAAATTTGCGATATTTCCAACGATCGTGGCATATAATGGCTGCTTTGTATATCCGAATGCGCGCAGATAGCTTGAAAAGATAGGAATGACCGCATTTAATATACACCCACCCCCGACAATTTTAAGATAAATCAACGCCGGTTCATACAATGCATCCGCAATTCCTACCATACGAAGGATCGCTCCTGCTCCCGAAAATAAAAATACTGCCATAAGCACGCCTGCAACAGCATTAAATAATAATCCAAGCTGCCTTGCCTGATAGGCAACTCCCGGTCTGCCTGCGCCAATATTCTGCGTCATGACCGAAACCATGCCGGAAGATATGATAGAAAACATTATGATAAAAATTCCAATATAACTGTTTGCCGTTCCCACTGCCCCGACTGCATAGTCTCCAACTGCGGATAACATCAGAGTGTCAACCATACCGGACAGCATATAAAATAGTGTTTCCAGACAGATTGGGATAAAAAGTCTTGTGAGCTGTTTCATCTTAAGTCTCCTTTTTCCGTTCATACTTATCCAATCTATTTTATATTATTTTTCCCTGAAAAACTTGCACTATTTTAACCAGAAAAAGTACAATTCTGCTCATTTTAAAAAATATATCTGCGTTATAAAAATCTGGAAGCCAGATAAAAATGAAATTCGTCATATTTCATCAGGCAATTCCACTGCTTTTCTTACTTCTTCCACCCACTCTGCACTATGACAGCAAAACAGTTCTTCATGCTGCATATTGTGCTTCCGGATATCCGGATTTTTGAAATAAGTACAATATCTCTTTTCGTATTTTTCTCCCATCTTGGTTGCGTAAAAAACATGGATCGTTGTTCCAGGCACATCAATTCCACGCTGGACTTTCGTAACCAGATCAGAATAGAACTGATTACAAATACTCTGTTTCGTAATCCATGGACTTCCTCCCTTACCGATTCCAAACATATTTAAAAATCCATTATATAATTCTTTTTTGCCACCGTCTGTCTTATCCAGCTTTTTCTGCACAAATTTTGGAAGAGTACCTGTATGTACCATTTTATACATAAAAGGCACTACCATGGATGACTGGATTTTAGCCACAAGATATATTCTCCCACCATACTTTTTCCTGATTTCCTGCTCAATTTTTTCACATTCATCTTCCATCGAATAAAATTCGGTTTTCTCGTTTGGATCAAATCCATCATAAGAAACTGTTACCGTGTAAAAATAAGAATGTAACCCATCCAGTACATGATCAAAACTGCTATACAGACAGCAGGTGCCGGGAAATAAAAATATCACTGGTTTACGATTATCTCCACTTTCATAAAATTTCATAGCTGGTCTCCTTTAGGCTTTTCTCACAACGCAATGCATCCTCATACCTTTACGGATTTCAAATTTTTCCACTTTTAGTCCTGCTTTTCTGCTGCATTCCATGACCACATCTCTTGTTGGAACCCGGACATCTCCGTGCCCACATATATTTGCCAGAGGCATTTCCAGTGTATTCATCAGCCATATCAATATTTTATTATCACTTGTCACATCCCTCAGTATCAATCTTCCATTTGGACGAAGACATCTCTTCACACTGTCAAAAAACGCCTGTGGATTCGGATAATGATGGAAACTCATAGAACAAATAATTGCGTCAAATGAATCGTTTTCAAAAGGAAAGTTTTCACAGTCTCCCACAACAAATGTTGCATTTGGAATATTTTTCTTTTTTGCCTGTTCGATCATGGCCGGAGTCAGATCCAGCCCTGTATAATGCCGGTCCGGATATTTTTCTGATAATAAAGAAATCATTGGAGCAGGTCCGCATCCTGCATCCAATAAATCATTAAATGGCTCTTTTTCTAATTCTTCCAGAATATCCGGATAATCCTTCTTACACATTTCGTAAATACCAGCATGGTTACTTTCATATCTTCCTGCTGCTTTTGTAAATTCGCTGATTGACAATTTTTTGTATTCTTCGTTTTTCATTCTTTCTTCCTCCGATCACGTCTGTGGCATAAATCAATCTTATCCTAGAAATCTGGCTTCTTTTTCAATTTCAAATAAGCGGTCAAAGCTTGTGTTAGTCTCTTTCTGCACTCTTCCATTCTGCAACCGCATTTCTCACCCGGCGGTCAATATCAAGGCGTGCACTGCGGCATTCTTGCGGATATTTTCTTGCTGCCTGAAATGCCAGTTTCACAAAAAGTCCGGAACCAACCGGGAGCATTGTCTTTAGCATGCTCTCCGGAAAAACGAAATGGGTTCCATGTTCATAAATGACATACTCTGGTCTGCATGTGTGTGGATGTTCTTTCATTCGCTGTTTCATTCGACGGATATATTTTGCAGTATCCCACAACACATCATCTTCTGCACCGATCAGCAATAATGTTCCATGGATTTTTTCAATCTTGATCATCTCGTCTTCTGTGATTGGATGAGCCTTTTCCGAATCATCAAACAGTTTTCTTGAATTGATCATATCACCGGTTCGTTTGGCTTCTTTTTCAATCACATGCCAGTAGTCCGGATGTTTGTAGCAGAACGGCATGTACGGAAGCGGTTCACCTTTATATGAAAATAGAGATTCTCCCTCGATCGACCATTCCTTACAGCCGTCTTTTTTGCCCTGCATAAATCCCTGCCAGATAAAATCACTCGGTGTCAGACCGATCGTCAATGTAATATCTTCAAAATAAGAAGCGGCAGTCAAAGCGAGTGTTCCTGTAGTAGATGCCCCGACAATTCCTATTTTCTGATTACCGTGTACTTTTAACCAATTGATTGCTTTCTCTATGCGTTCCAGCGGATAATTATGATGTCCATAATCCTTTTTTCCGGGGACATCGTCATCACATTCACACCGAGTTTATGAAGCCATTTCACGGATGTACGCGCCAGATAATCCTCCGAGTCATCTCCGATCATGGCGATCATTGCACAGTCTGAGCCTGTTTTGCATTTCCAATATGCACCATAAAATCCATCTGTTTCCACATCAAAATGTCTTTTTTTCATCTGCATCATCTCCTTATTATCAGCCACGTTTCTCTAAAACTATTATTTTGTTTGAGATATTCCGAACGATCGGAATCTTTCCTATCACATGATAAATCGGCATAAGTTCTTTCATTCCCTCAACCAGACTGACTTCATGCAGGATAGAAAAATTCGGTACAATCTTTTTTAATTCTGTTCCATTCTCAACACCCCATGTGAATTTTGCACTGCTTCCCTCTATGGATTTTTCCTTCACATGTTTCACAACAAATGGTGACATGGTTTCGACCATTACGGTTACTTTCTGAAATGATTTTTCAATAATAGAAAATATCTTTCTGATGTTCTTCTCACACAAATACATCGTAAGTCCTTCCATTATCACCAGAACATTTTCTCCATGATAATCGATATCGTCCACGTAGGAATTATCCATTGCAGACTTTGCAATCTGATATATCGGACCTGTTTCTGGAAGAAACTGCCGCCTTATCTTCATAGTCTCCGGCAGATCCACGTTGTACCATCTCAGATATTTTTCCTTCATCCGGTAACATCTGGTATCCAGTCCACATGCAATATTTACAACAACTGTATTTTCATGCTTCTCCAGATATTGTCGAACCATCCGGTCTAATACGATCGTTCTCGCGATCACGCCACAGCTCATGGCTTTATCCTTATCTGCTTTGGAAAAGTCATAGTCCAGCTTTTTCACAAGTTCTACTGCAATCTCATCCCTGATTTTGGCATTTTGCTTTTTTGTTTCTTTTGCTCTTGCATACAAAGTCTGTACCATCGTTTCCGGCACACCTGTCACATTCACTTTTTCTTTCATGTACTTTCCTGCTTCCATATCAATACATTGCTGCTTGTGTTAGTTGTATCTAACCTGTGTCTGATAAAAAACCGTGTGAAAACAAAACTGTAATTCCACACGGCTTCTTTTCCCTATGCATTCAGTATATCACTTTCATCTGGTTTAGCAACCAGATTTTATCTCACTTTTATTGTGTTACTTGCAAAAGACAAACTGCACCAGCAGCATATAAAATACAGTTCCACCGCCGATACTGAGCAATATGCTCTTTTTCCATCTGTGAAGGAGTACGATAAATGCAATCGCCAAAAATTCCGGTATTCCATATGTTCCGCTTCCCGGTACATCTTTCAGACAATAAATGACCAGAAGACCGATGACTGCATAATGCAGTACCTTACCCAGATATTGGATAAATTCCGGTGGTTCTTTTCCTTCCGGGAAAATTAAAAACGGCAGAAACCGTGTCACCATTGTGCCAAGCAGTGCCCCTGCGGTTGCACCTCCCACCCAGTAAATCTGGCTCAAAAGCGTCACAAAAAACATAAACCATCCTTTTATCCACACCCTCCGGTACTTCTGTCGTACAATTTACGGAAAAGGTTTCATCACACATTCCATAAATCAGATAAAACTTTTTCCATCCGACATTTTGATATTTATCCAACATGGAGATCCCATGCTCCGCATCAGAAATCCATAAGACATTCCTAAAAATAAGAATCCTACACAGATTGGCAATGTGTAGGGCAATGCTGCCTTGAATGCTTTTTTCTTCATGTAACTTTGTTCCTCTTTTCCTGTTTGTAACGTAATAGCCTTTCCATACTCGATCGCATAGAATTCCTACCGACATACTTTACTTTTTCTAATTTAACGCAAAAAAAATCTGTCCTATGTGTAAGAGTGAGATTTCCATTAATGCATGCCGCTGTCCGATGTGTACCACAATCCTTGATGCCAAGGCTGTGCAGGAGTTTGAATCGAAAACCGGAGTTTAACGTATGAACTGCCGCCTGCAGGTGGTGTTACAGATTTTCTAAAGTTCATGTCATATTGCATGCCATCGGATAAAGTCAAAACACTACGCTTCTTGTTCACGGAGCTGTCTGCATATGGTCTCTGCATCATAATCCGGCGCACTTTTCTCTATGACATCATAAATCTGCCGAATCTGGGAGACTGGTTCTTCTAACATGTCCGCTGTGGCTTCTGCGGTGTAGCCTTTTTGATATATCTTTATAATGAGTTCCTACCCTCAATCCTGCCGGCATTCCTGCCCTCGATCCTGCCCTCGATCCTGCCTTCGATGATGCCCTGTTCCCTTGATTCACGCAGGTCGTCCGCAAACAATTCTTTTAATGCTTCGCACATATTTGATCCCTCCTTCAGTTTCTCCCAGTTTGCACGCATGACTGCATCTGCGAGCGCCTGATATAGCTTTGAGTTTTTGTTTTTACTGTATTTTTGATCTCACTTCCATCTTCCGGTCTTGTTCCAGCTTGCGGATGTTACACATTATATAGTTTTATCCAGAAGTATCTTATAAATTGCCTCTACATTATAATCAGGTGCACACTGTCCGATCACATCATAGATTTGTTTGATTAACGTTTGGGGTTCTTCCAGCATATCTGCTGTTTCTTTTACAGAGCAGCCTTTTTTATATTTTTTAATTACTATTTCTATGACTTTTGAAGCTTCGCCTTCGCGTTTTCCCTCAAGTTTTCCTTCGCGTTTTCCAACATTCCTGCCCTCCATAATTCCTTCTTCCCTCGATTCGCGCAGATCATCCGCAAATAATTCACGTAATGCTTCACACATTTTTCGTTCCTCCTTTAATTCCTGCCAGTTTGCGCGCATGATCGTATCTGCCAGCGCCTGGTATAACTTTGAGTTTTTATTTTTACCATATTTCTCTATAAAATTTCTGATCTCGCCGCCTGACTTTAAATCATTACGAAGATTATTCAGCCAGTAGTTATTCGTTTTAGATAATCTTGGAACAATGATAAGCTGGATCGGAATTGCATCTCCCATAAGGTAATAAATACCGCTTTCCATGTTTTCGACTGTTATCTGCCGATCTCTGTGCAATTTCTGAAGCATGGTTCTTGGATAATGGTAGCATACAAAAGTAATTGTCAGCTCTGCTGCCGGTATGAAGTCTACTGTCTCCGTATCGGCTTTATAAATACAGGCGTATGCGTACACCTTGTAAAAATCGTCAATGTTCAGGTCATCTTCCGGCGATTTGTATTCTACAATATTGTACTGTCGGAAAATTCTCCCGATATTCTTCTGGATTTTTACATGTCTTTCATTTTTGACTAACACATCGATCTGCATTGGTTTCTTCGACAGCAGATGTTCAGAATCAAATTCTAAATACTTTGTTTCTTCTCCAAGTTCGATCTGCAATGCCGCTTCAAATGCAGGATGCTATTGGATTTTCTCATCGTTTGTGTTCAATCATATTCCCCATTTATGATAATAGAATGTGTGGTATTTTTCAATGCACGTAAAAGATTTTGTCATAAAAATGCAACGGTGCTAACTTGTAATTAAGATTAAAAAGATCATACTCGTAACCATATATCAGGTTTTGGATCTGCAGACAGAAACGTTGTAAGAATGATCACGATTACGAAAGTTTCATAATCGTAACTGTTATTTGTCTGCGACTTTGATGTAGGCTTAGTATAAAGTAATCTTGGAATTGTGTCAATAAAATCCGTCAATCCAGAATACGAGCAGCAGAACCCAATATAGGCACTCATCCCATAACGTAAATTGCAGATTCTGTGGTGCGATTCACAGCGTAAATTG
>ERZ838225.1145-NODE-1145-length-25324-cov-12.469983_pt1 | contig 25324 bp, 15 predicted proteins | sample MGYA00519684_ERZ838225 | MGnify/ENA primary metagenome ERZ838225 (study PRJEB31850, sample SAMEA3708829) | human gut metagenome | biome: human gut; feature: human-associated habitat; material: faeces | place: China | collected 2014 ...
GATCTGTCAAATTTCTATGCAAGCATGAAATTTGTCCAGATCTAGCATGACGCGTAAACTGTAACTCAAACTCCGCAGGTTCCTTTTATGTTTTTTTTATTATACATTACTTAGAAAGACCTGCTTCAAGTGTCCGTCTCGTGAAATCCATTCACCTTCGGGCTTTACCGCAATATTGGCTTATCCATGAACTGTAACTGACGATTAAAAAATGAATAAAAACCCTACCACTTTTTTGCATTTTGAGCGATAATGGAAGTGATAAAAATCAAAACTGGGAGACAGAAAAATATGGAAGCAGAAAAATTAATAGAAGCACTTCACACGGTAGAGAAATTAAAAAGAACAATGCGTCATTGCTACACATCAGATGACAGGAAGGAAAGTGTAGCAGAGCATTGCTGGCGAGTGGCACTGATGGCATATTGGATGGAAGATGAATTTCCAGAAGTGGATATTGATAAAGTAATCAAGATGTGTCTCATTCATGATTTGGGCGAATGTTTTACAGGTGATATTCCGTGTTTTAAAAAGACAGAGGACGATGAAGAAACAGAGGAAAATCTGCTTTATCAGTGGGTAGCGACACTTCCGGAGCCACTTAATGATAAGATGTGGACACTTTATCAGGAGATGAGTGAGCTAAAAACATTAGAGGCAAAGATCTACAAGGCACTCGACAACATGGAGGGAGCACTATCTCATAACGAGTCAGATCTTAAGACCTGGGAACCGCATGAGTATGAGCTGACAAAGAATTATGGAATTGACAAGTCTCAGTTTCATCCATATATCAAACATCTGCGCGAATGTATCCGTCAGGAAACTGTGGATAATATTATCGCGGCAGGAAGAAACATTACGCTGGCAGAAGAATCCGACAAAGATGAACTTCTAAAGCTGTATCGCTCAATGATAGGCGGCGCAGCAGACTGGAATGAATATTATCCTTCCATGGAAAATATTGAGTTTGATATTGCACATGACAGCCTGTTTGTCATGAAAAATCAAAAGGGAGAAATCATTGCGGCCATTTCAATTGATCACGACGAAGAAGTGGATAAGCTTGATTGTTGGAGCAAGGATTTTCAGCCGTCAGCAGAGGTGGCACGCGTGTGTGTCAGAAAAGATTTGCAGAGACAGGGCATTGCAAAAATGATGATGGAACACGTATTTGCCGTGCTTCGTGAGCAGAACAAAAAGAGTGTTCATATACTTGTGCGTGATAATCATAAAGTAGCGCTCAAGTGCTATAGCGATCTTGGATTTGTTCTAGTCGGGGAGTGCGAGCTGTTTGAAAAATACTTTGTCTGTATGGAAAAGAAATTATAAAAAATCACCCATTTTTCTGTTGCTACAAAATACAATTTTCCAAATTTGGAAAGATAGATGAGAAAAAATAAAAATCGCGGAAAATAAAGGAAAAACGCGAAAATAATAGGCCATGATTCATTTTTTAACGGTTCGAAAACGTTAAAGTAAATGCATATGGGGGGTCATTTTTATTGTAAAATGACCGTTCTTAAAAGGGAAAAGATATGGTATATTAAAATATAGAACGAAATAGTTTGAAGAATTTGATTTGGCAGAGGCAAATTTACAGATTTGGATTTAACAGAAAGATGGGAGGAAACAAAATGAGAAGAAGACGATTTATGGCACCGGCAGTAGTGGCGATGCTTTTTGTGAACACAATAATACAGAATGCACCAGCAGAGCAGAACGTTGAGACAGAAGCGCAGGAAAAGGAGGTAAAAGTAAACAGTCAGACAACACAAGCAGCGCAAAGTCTGGAGGAGGCGAAGGTAAATCTTGATCAGGCAAAGGAAAATACACGTCAGGCACAATCAGCGATGGAAAAAGCAGATCAGGAGGTAAAAGACGCACAGAAAGTCAAGGTCGATGCAGAGGCAGCACAAACGGAAGCAGTACAAAAGGAAGCAGCAGCAAAAGAAGCAGTTGAGCAGGGATTTTCTGAGAACAAGATGCAATTTGAAAGCGAACTGCAGGCAGCAAATGATGAGGAATCGGCAGCGCAGTCAAAAAAGGAAGCTGCCGATGCAGCACTTAATGATGCACAGACGAAAAAATTGAAGGCACAGACAAGTCTTTCTGAGGCACAGAAAAAATATGATGAAACAATTGTTAAAAATGGTGAGCTGACGCAGGCAGATGTCGATCAGGCGAACACGGATGCAGAGGAAGCAAAAAATGCGGTGACAGAGCAGGAGAGTCAGGTAGAATCCGCGCAGAAAGCAGCCGATGCAGCAAAACAGGCATTGGAGACTGCAAAACAGGAGTTTGATAATCTGGGGGGCGCACAGGCACTGCAGGATGCAGAAAGTAAAAAAACGACTGCTCAGAAAAATGTAGAGCAGGCTGAAAAAGATAAAGATCAAACACAGCAGAATTTAGAGGCAGCACAGAAAGAACTGGAAAACGTACAAAACCAGCTTAACAGTGCACAGAAAGCGCTGGAAACCAGTACAGCTGCAAAGACAGTAGCGGATGATGAATTAAAACGTGCGCAGAAAAATAAAGCTGACGTCGAGACGTTGCAGAAGGATACCGATGACAGAAAAAATCAGTGTGAGACAGAGATCAACAAGTTGAATCAGAGCTTGAAAGAGTATGAGGAAAAAATCAAAACTGAACAGAATAAGAACCAGATTGATGCTTACATGAAAGAGTATAATAAGCTTACGAAAGAAAAAAATTCGTGGGAAGATAATTTGGAAACTGTGAACGCTAATTTAGCGTCTCTGAAGAAAATGCAAGCCGACGCAGATGAAAGGCTTCAGCCAGCCGAGACCGCGGCCAAACAAGCGCAGGCTGCTTTCGAAGAGGCTCAAACAAAGTATGATGGGCTTACGACACAGAAATCTGATCAGGAAACGCAAGTAAACGAATGTCAGACTCAATTAAAAGACAGAGAGAATGCCTTACAGACAAAGCAGGATGAACTGAATGTGATCGAGAGCCAACTGAAAGATTTGCAACAGGCAGAGGACGCGGTAAAGTCGGCAGAAAGTGAAAAGAAAGACAAGGAAGCAGAGCTTAGTAATAAGCAGCAGGATCTTTTGGATGCACAGGCAGCAGCGGATGCGGCAGCTACGACCTGCCAGTCTGTCAAACAGAAGTTTGAGGAAAATGAACAGGCAAAGTCTGCGTTAGAGCAGGCCAAGAAAAATGTTACCGTGGCAGATGATGCCTGCAGTAAAGCGCAGACGGAGTATGATGCGTTGGTGCAGGCATGGAAGGAAAAACAGGCGGCGGCTGCGGCATTAAACGAAAAGCTTCAGGCAGCCCAATCGTGTGACTGGGAAAATGGAGACGAATTTGATGCGGCACTGGAACAATCTGACGAACGTTTTTCAAATTTAAACAAATTGATTCGCGCCTATATTCAGGCAAAAGAGGCGGAGACTGCGGCAGCGCAGGATCAGCAGGAAGCTAAAAAAGCAGTGCAGGATGCAGACGCGGCAAAAGAGGCAGCAGAACAAAAGAAAGCAGCAGCAAAAGAAGCAGTGGAGCAGGGATTTTCTGAGAACAAGAGGCAGTTTGAAAGCGAACTGCAGGCAGCAAACGATGAGGAATCGGTAGCGCAGTCAAAAAAAGAAGATGCCGATGCAGCACTTAAAGATGCGCAAGCGAAAAAAACAGATGCCGAAACGGAGCGTTCCAAAGCCCAGAAAAAATATGATGAAGCAATTGCTCAAAATGGTGAGCTGACGCAGGCAGATGTCGATCAGGCGAACACGAATGCAGAGGAAGCAAAGAAAGCATTGGAGGCAGCAAATGATGAGCTTGCAGCTGTACAGAAACAGCTTACCTCAGCACAAGAATTGCTGCAAAATTGTTCTGACAGGAAAAAAGCCGCAGACGAAGACTATGATGAGGCAGTCAAAAAAAATAAGCTCAATGGTCAACAGACATTAGAAGCAAAACAGCAGCTTGATGAAAAACAGACGGCATTGGACAATGCAAATGCAAAGTTGACACAGGCAACTGATGTTGAGACTAGCGCAGAAAAAGAGGCTGCAGCAAAAGATAAAACACTTCAGCAAAAACAGCAGGCGCTTCAAACAGCGAAGGATGCGGCAGATTCAGCTGCAAAGACCAAAGAGTCTGTTCTGCAGTGCTTTGAAGCAAATGAGCAGGCAAAGCGAGAATTCGAACAGGCGAAGGAAGATGCTGCAGTAGCAGAAGATGCCTGCAAAAAGGCACAAAGTGAAGCAGACACCGCTTTGCAAATGTGGAATGAAAAACAGGCATTGGCTGCACAATGGAAAGTAAATCTGCAGGCACTTGCATCCTGCGATTGGGAGAATGGACAGGAATTTGATCTGTCTCTGGAAGAAGCAGATGAACGTTTCGTCAGACTAAATGAGTTGATTCGGGCATATATGCAGGCAAAGAAAAATCAAAAGGCAGCAGAAGATACAGCGGAAACGGCACAGGAATGGTACAGTCAGTTATGTGCAGCAGTGACGAAAGCAAAACAGGAGTATGCTGTCGCGCTGGCAGACGAAGCAATTGCACAGGGGATATATGATTCCTTCTTAAAAGAAGAAGAGACATCGCCAGAAGAATCCAGCGAAGAAGAGGCATCGCCATCAACCTCACAGGAATCACAGGCTCAGACTCAAAACCAGAGCCAGACTCCAAGCTCCAGTCAGGAAGAAAGCCAAATAAAAGATGTTGTTCTCGGAATTGAGGATTACAGTATGCTATTTGGATTGGGATTAGCAGGAGCAGGCGGCATGCTTATCATCTGGTTGGCGTTAAAATTCAAGCGTAGTTAAACATTTTTTCCATCTTCAGGGGGCTGGTTAGTACACTAGCCCCCTAAACTTTTTGAAATCTGATGTGGGAAATTTCAGTAAAAGAAAAACGAGAAGTTTACTAGTCAGAGCTGGCTGCAGCACCCTTCCACTTGTCAAATCCTAATTAAGTGTGATATACTGCCCACAAATGGTCGTATTTGTGACGAAAGAACGAGGGGGAGTAAAATGGGAGGAAAATGGTCGCAAAAAGAGTCAGCAAGCAATATGCTAGAGCAGGTTACATATGAAATTGCAGATTTTCCAATTCTTAGTCGTGAGTGGGTTCTTGAGGGTAAAGACAGAGGGGAGGTTCCTTGGCATTGGCATTCTCAAGTTGAATTTTTATATGTGGAAAAGGGCGAAATAACCTGCTACATTAATACATCATCAATTGTATTAAGAGAAAATGAGGGGATTTTTATTAACTCAAAGGAAAGTCACAGTATTTTGCGAAACGTTGGAACAGGATGTATAAAAACTATTTTGCTTCCGGCTGAGTTTGTTTTCGGAACAGACAATTATTTTTACAAGGAGTGCATTAAACCTATTGCCCATCAGGAGCAGTACCAGTATATTCGTCTGACTAGTGAAAGGGACTGGCAGAAAGATATACTAAGCGAGATGGAAAAACTGCGCTGTTACTGTGATAAAAATATTGCAAAAAAAATGTCTTCTATTATTTTTTCCGTGTGTCGTATATGGGAAAAACTAGCAAATTTTCGTCAGGAAATTCCAGTAACTGATCCGTCTCAAGTTCGAAGCCCATCGCAGATTCGCTTGCAGCAGATGCTTGCTTTTATTAGGAGACATTACTCTGAACCAATTACACTTGGCGATATCGCAGGTGCTGCTAATATTAGTCAGAGTGAGGCGGCACGCTGTTTTAAGAAAAATCTTGATGTTACGCCATTTAACTACTTGATTTTGTATAGACTAGAGGTAGCAAAGGCTATGCTTCAGTCTTCTGAGACATCGATTACGGAGATTGCTATGCAGTGTGGTTTTGAGAGTGTTAGCTATTTTGACCGCGTATTTCGAAAATATTATTGGCTAACACCAAAAGAATTTCGTGGAAATATGGATCTTTATAGTTGAGTATTACAATGCTGTTTTGAAGGTATATGACAATAAATGAAAAGTTTATCAAAACTTCTGGCGAGTTTGTACTATTATTTGGGAATTTTGTATGATAAGCTTGAGCTATCAATTTTCGAAAGAGAAAGGCAAAAGGAGGAGCCAGATGAGAAAGTATACCAGAAAACTTATGGCAGCTGCTATGTGTGCAGCAATGACAGCATCTATGATTCCAGCATCAACATGGGCAGGTGAGAATACAGATGAAATGTCCGTAATCCGAATTATGGGAATCAACAATACCGTCACAACCGTGAATGGCGGAACCGTTTCCTTAAAGGACTGGATTGAGAGCGGAAACAGTCAGCTCTATAATACCTTCACAGAAGAGCTTGCAAAGAGAAACATCAAGCTCGAATTTAACTTAATCGAGGAGGATCAGTATACTACAGTATGTCAGACAACAGTAGCGAGCGGAAATTTAGGCTGTGACATAATGTATATTGAGCCACTTGATGATAAGACAAAGCAGAGACTTATCGACAGAGGAATCTTTGCACCGATCAATGAAATCTGGGATCAGTCAGAGGAAGGAACGGCAAAAGAGTTCTTCACTGAGGGAGATGGAAAGTTTGTTTCCGAGCGTTTGAGCATGGAGGATGGAAACGTATATTGGCTGGCTGATATTCAGACAAGTAATTACAAAGGTGAGGTAACAACTGGTGCGGCATTAGCATTCAATATCCGTAAGGATTGGCTCGATGCATGCGATCTTGAGACACCGACCACACTTGATGAATTTACAGCAGCACTTAAGACCTTCCAGGATAAGGATTGTAATGGAAATGGTGTGGCAGATGAGGTTATCACCATGAATATTGCAGGATTTGGAACTGATATCGCACAGTGGTTTGGACTTGGACCTGGAATGGTCTTTATTGATCCAAAAACAGATACGCTGACAAGTCCGTGGTATCAGGACCATATAAAGGAGTATATTTCTTATATGAATAGTCTGTATGAAGCAGGCTTGTTGGTGGATATCACCAATCAGACAAATACAAGACTTGCTGCTAATCAGATGTCAGGTGAAGCAAACTGGGCTGCACAGACATGGGAAGAGCCTTCTATTCAGGTTCAGGAAGGTGCACAGCCGCCATACTTAGAGCCGATCGTGATCAAGGCTACCGACGATACTGAGCCGTTTGTTCGTTTACAGAGTGGTGAAAATTTGATGTCCAGAATTTATGCAGTAACAAATGAGTGTGAAGATACAGCAGCTGTAGCAAGACTTCTTGACTATATGTGTTCACCAGAGTATGTAGAGTTAACAGAACATGGTGTAGAGGGCGTGAACTTTACACGTACAGAGGATGGCGATTATCAGCAGTTATCAGGTGACGACATTGACAATTCTATTATGAGCTTGATGTATGGTGCATTGTGGAGTTCTAATGTGCTTCCGCGTATGGATTTGAACAAGGATATGTCTACTGAGCTTGTAGCAGGAATCCAGCTTGGAAAGGATGCGGGAATCCCAGAGGGCTATCAGGCAAAGGCTGACTTTGCAGACTGGGTATTCACTCAGAACATGGAAAATACAGTAAACTATTCTCCACTGACAATGTTAGCAGTTGCTACTCAGGAAGAAACAAAGCGTACTAGCGAGATTCTTACCGATTTGGATACATATTCACAGGAGCTTTTGACAAAGTTAATCCTTGGACAGAAGAGTCTGGATGATTGGGATTCCTACATGGACGATTTAAAGCGTCTTGGTCTGGATGAGCTTATTGAAATTTATCAGGGTCGTTATGACAGAACAAAGAGATGATCAATATTCTGTTTAAAAACAAGTAAGATCAACTCAGAATGCTGAAAAACGATTGAGGATTAATTGACAATTTGATAAAAACAAGGCCGCTGCGAACAAAAGCGTTTGTCAGCGGCCTTTTGTAAAAGGCTGGTGTGCGTATGAAAACAAAAATGAAACGAAAATATACGGCGGTTGAAAAAAGAGAAAACCGCCAGCTGTATCTGCTGATGCTTCCAGTATTTATTCTGATCGCAGTGTTTTGCTATGCGCCAATGTTCGGTATCGTGATTGCATTTCAGGATTATTGGCCAGGTGATCCATTTTTTGGCGATGGTGCCATGTGGGTAGGATTGGATAACTTTAAGCGTTTTGTTCAAGGTGAGTATTTTGGTCGATTGATTAAAAATACGTTCGTGTTAAGTGGTTTGAACTTGATTTTTGGTTTTACAATGCCTATTATTTTTGCACTTCTTTTGGATCAGATCAAGCATTTGAGATTCAAAAAATTTTGTCAAACGGCTAGCTACATGCCGTATTTTATTTCAACAGTAGTTGTTGCAGGTATGGTAATTTCCTTTATTGACGTGAATGGACTTATTACAAAACTGCTTACGATTGTGGGACTGCCAAATATTAACTGGAGACAGGAACCATCAGCATTCCCTACAATTTATACTTTCACAAATGTGTGGAAGCTGTTCGGCTTTAATAGTATTTTGTACATGTCTACAATTTCATCCATTGATCAGGGTCTTTACGAGGCTGCGAAGATTGATGGTGCCAATCGTTGGCAGCAGTGTTGGCATGTTACATTGTCTGGAATTAAGCCAATCATTGCGATTAACCTGATTATGCAGGTAGGAAGCATTCTTTCTACAAACAGTGATCTGATTTTGCTTTTGTATACACCGGCAACTTACGATGTAGCAGATGTTATCGGTACGTATACATACCGTATGGGTATTTTAAATGGTGAATATAGCTTTACGACAGCTGCTGGTCTTTTTATGTCTGTGATTGGATTTGCACTGACCTATATATGTAACAAGATCAGTAATAAGCTGACAGGCTTCGGTCTGTGGTAAGGAGGTCAGAGATGTCAAAGAGAAATCCGAATAAGATTAAAGAAGGCAAAACGATATATACCGTGCTTGTCTATGTGGCAGTTGCATTCCTTTGTTTTCTGGCTGTATATCCGATGTATTATGTTTTGATCATGTCGCTTAGTTCACCAGAAAATGCCGCACAGATGAATGTTTATGTAATTCCTAAGGGCTTTTGTGTAGATGCATATAAGGTTTTGGTACAGGACCCGGAGATGTGGAGAGCATATTTAAATACAATTATATATGTAATTCCGACTACGATCTTGATGCTAACAACGTGTGTACTAGTTGCATATCCGCTGACTTATAAGCGTCTGATGGGAAGAAAATTTGTTAACATGTTTTTGCTGATTCCTATGTACTTCGGCGGCGGTATGATTCCAACCTTCTTATTAATAAATAAGTTAGGCTTGTATGACAATCCGCTTTCACAGATTCTTCCGGTTTGCTTTTCCATATGGAACATCATTCTGGTAAAGGCATTTTTTAGCAGCATTCCAGAGAGTCTTCGTGAAGCTGCAAAGATCGATGGTGCTAATGTATATCAGATTTTGCTTAAGGTATACCTGCCATTATCAAAGCCAATATTAGCCGTAATCGCTGTATATACAATTGTTGGTGTATGGAACAGCTGGTTCAACGCTATGGTATACCTGCCACATACTAAGTGGCAGCCGCTTCAGCTGTATTTGCGCCGTGTATTAATTGAGAATACAAAGCAGATTACAGAGGTATTAAGTCCGTCAGCTGCACAGGAGCTGGCGAGAAAACAGATGAGCAATGCACAGTTAAAATATGCTATGATCATATTTACAACACTGCCAGTATTGTTCACTTATCCATTCTTCCAGAAATATTTTGTAAAGGGTGTCATGCTTGGCTCCTTAAAAGAGTAAGAGGAATGCCGGCACGCTTCATATATGTTGTGTGTCGGCATTTTTGTATTATAAAGATAAAAACGCGCAGAGCGCAGAAAAGAGGAAACAATGGAGCTGATTCATTATTATGAGGATCTAAATACGCTGCACGTGGGAACAGAGAAGCCACGCTGCTACTACATTCCGAAAAAGACAGATGGAACAGATTCATACCGTTTGTTGAGCGGCAATGACTGGCGCTTCTTTTATTATCCAAATCCGCAGAGCGTGGATGAAAAGTTCGTTCTTAAAGATTATGAAAACCCAGAGTATGTGATGATGGAGGTACCATCCTGCTGGCAGTCAAAGGGCTATGACTATAAGCATTATTCGGGTGGTGCATTTGTCATACCATATGATCCACCGTATGTGCCGGATGAGAATCCATGTGGTGCTTATTATAAGGATTTTGATGTATCTAATGAGGAATTAGAAAAAGACTTGTATTTGTACTTTGAGGGAGTAGAGGCAGGATTTTACGTATGGGTGAATGGTCAGTTTGTTGGCTACAGCCAGGTGTCACACAGTCCTAGCGAGTTTGACATTACTCGCTTTGCCAAAGCAGGAAAGAACCGCTTGGCAGTACTTGTATTAAAGTGGACAGATGGAACCTATCTTGAGGCTCAGGATAAGTACCGCTATAATGGAATTTTCCGCGATGTTACTCTGCTTGCTCGTCCAAAGAGTGCAGTAGTGGATTACACTGTGCGCACTACTTTGTCAGAGGACAATACAAAGGCAGAGGTTTTTATAAGGATTGATTCATATAAAGGTTTGCCGAATGTGACAGTAAGCTTATTTGCACCAGATGGCAGCAAGTTGGCAAATGAAACGCTTGTGACAGAAAATAAAGATCTAGAAACTGTGTTTAAAGTGGATGATCCAATTTTGTGGAATGCTGAGCATCCAACTTTATATAAACTAGTTTTGTCTACTGATGATGAGGTCATTGAGCAAAAGGTAGGTATTCGCGAGATTGAAATAAAGGATGGCGTCATGCTTTTAAACCATCGCCCGGTAAAGCTTCTTGGTGTAAACCGTCATGACAGCAGCCCAACAGATGGATACACGGTATCAAGAGAGCATGTAGTGCGTGATCTTACGATGATGAAAAAAAATAATATAAATGCAATCCGCACAAGTCATTATCCGAATGCACCGTGGTTTACTGAGCTTTGCAATGAGTATGGCTTTTACGTGATTGCAGAGGCTGATTTTGAGACACATGGAACGATGGATCTTGTTGGTGAAGAGCCGATTTATAGAAAGTTTGGAAAGATTGTTCAGGATCCGGCTTTCCACGATGCGATTGTAGATCGTATGATGTTAAACGTAATTCGTGACAAGAACTCGAGTTGTGTTGTTATCTGGTCTCTTGGAAATGAAAGCGGCTATGGAAAGAATCTGATTGATGCTGGAAAGTGGACGAAGGAATATGACCCAACACGTCCTGTTCACTATGAAGGAGCAACTTGGGCACCTCCAGGAATCGAGAATGATCAGTCTTGTCTTGATATGGTAAGCCGCATGTATCCGACTGTAGAGACAATTAAAAAGTATCTTGCAGACCCTACTAGCGTAAAGCCATTTATCTTGTGTGAGTTTGTTCATGCAATGGGTAATGGCCCTGGTGACATTGAGGACTATCTGGAAGTCATCTTACCAGAAAAGCGAATCATCGGCGCATTTGTCTGGGAATGGTGTGATCATGCAACATATGAAGGAAAGACACCAGATGGGAAGGATAAATATTTTTATGGCGGTGATTACGGTGAGTTCCCACACGATGGAAATTTCTGCATGGACGGACTTGTTTATTCAGACCGTCGCCCACATACTGGACTGCATGAGTGGAAAAATGCGATTCGTCCAGTAAGAGCTACCCTTCAGGAAATCAGCCCACTAAAGGTATCATTGTGGAATCGTCTTGACTTCACAAATCTTGATGATGCTGTAACAGTAACATATGAGATTAAGGAAGAAGGAAGACTGCTTTCACAGGGAAGTGTTGCAGTACCTTCAATTGAACCACATGAAAAAGGCTTTGTTCTGATTCCAGAGGCACCAAAGACAAATAAAAATACTTATCTTAAGCTGACCTACACAGCAAAGCAGGGAACTGCTCTTGCAGGAGAGGTACTTGGCTTTGATCAGATTGCTTTGTTTGAGGAGCAGGATGAAGTGCTCACACCTGTATCTAAGACTGCGTTGCCGGTATTTGCTTCGTGGAGTGTAAATGAGACGGCGGATATTTATGAGCTGACAAGAGACGGCGAGTGTATGGTATTTGATCGTCATCTTGGAACATTTGCAAAGATCGTTAAAGATAATGAGAACCAGATTTCTGAGCCAATGCGTTTTCTGACATTCCGTGCGCCGACAAATAATGACTCGGCAGTATCAAAAGAGTGGAGAATGGCAGGATACGACAGAAGTACAGTAAAGGTATATGAGACATCTATCCAGGAAACAGATGGCGTAATCGAGATTCATAGCAGATTCTCCATTGCATCTCCAGCTAAGCAGCCATTCCTTCGCCTTCAGGCAGTATGGAAAGTTGATCTTGAGGGAACCATTTATCTTTCCTTAGATGGAAACTTTGACAAGGTATTCCCGTATCTTCCGCGATTTGGTCTTGGATTAAAGCTTCCAAACGATAAGACCGATGTAACATACTACGGATATGGTCCATATGAAAGCTATTCTGATAAGCATCGTGCATCTTGGGTAGATCGTTTTGATACAACAGTTGATGATATGTTTGAGGATTACGTTTTCCCACAGGAAAATGGAAGCCATTATAACTGTCAGTATGCATCTGTTGGAAATTTGTACGCAAAGGGCAAAAAGCCGTTCAGCTTCCAGGCATCACGCTACAGTGAAAAGGAGCTTGACGAAAAGGCACATAACTTTGAGCTTGTTCCATCTGATGGCATTTACGTGGCGCTTGACTATAAGCAAAGCGGAATTGGTTCTAATTCCTGTGGTCCGAGACTGGCAGAGAAATATCAGCTTCGCGAGGAAAAAATTGAGTGGGAGATCAGCATTCGATTTGACAATAAGAATTAAGTGAAAGTGCAGTAAATAAAAATATGGTTTTGAATATTTATATGAGGAGGAAACTTAGATGCTTGCAGAATATTATGTAGGAAATCGAACCAGACTTTATGAAAAGCTTACGGCAGGAAGTCTTGTTGCTGTTTTTTCAGGAGAAAACACTTGGAAAACTGGCGATGAAGATTATATGTTCTTCGCAGACCGAAATTTTGTTTATCTGACAGGGCTAAAAACAAGTCGTCAGGCTGTTCTTCTTGCTGCAAAGGAAGCAGACGGAAGTGTGCATGAACAAGTGTATATTCTTCCTTCTGATGCATATGCAGAGCGTTGGACTGGTGCGAGAGTTAAGCCGCAGGAGGCACAAGAAATTTCAGGAATTAGTGATGTGCGTTTTGTGGATGCATTTGAACGTGATTTCAAGGCACTGGCTGTCAGCGGCCGTTACGAGAAATTGTATCTTGATCTGTACCGTTTTACAACAGATTGTCCAGATCGTCCTGCACACCGTCTATTAAAGCATGTTCAGCGTGATTTTCCATATCTTCAGATTGGAAATGCCGATGTGCTCATAAGTGAGCTCCGCCTGATCAAACAGCCATGTGAAATCGCTGCGCTTAAAAAGGCAGAGGAGATCACAAAGGCAGGAATCCTTGCAATGATGCGTAATTCTCGTCCGGGAAAATATGAATATCAGTACAAAGCAGATTTTGATCATGCACTTGGTCAGTTTAGCCCTGATGGTCCTGGTTTTCCGTCAATCATATCTGCCGGAAATAACAATTTCTGCATCCACTACTATGGATATACCGGTCAGGCAAATGACGGCGATATGATTTTAAATGATGTCGGTGCTCAGTATGACGGACTAATCACTGATGTTTCTCGTGGCTGGCCATGCAACGGTCATTTTTCAGAACGTCAGCGCACATTGTATGAGTGTGCACTTGCCACCTCCAATCACATGTTTTCAATCATCCGTCCAGGCATGCGCATGTCAGATGTTGATGCAACGATTCGTAAATACAATGCAGAGCGTCTGGTAGAAGCTGGAGTGATGAGTTCTGTTGATGAAGTTGGAACATACATGTGGCATGGCGGAGCACATCATATAGGCTATGATGTACATGACAGAGTAAAGCGACCAGAAATCATAGCACCTGGTATGGTATTCTGTATAGATGTCGGTATTTACCATGAAGAATGGGGAATCGGCTTCCGCCTAGAGGATAACTGTCTTGTTACAGAGGATGGCTGTGAAAATCTGTCCGCTGGCATTCCGCGTACAATAGAGGATATTGAAGCAGCTATGCGCGGAGAGTAAAAATAATAATAAAATAGAGCATTTTTAGAAAAGTATAAATATTAGATTAATCGGCAATAGCCGTCCAGAACAAATATGATTTCATATCGTTCTGGGCGGCTGTTATCCTTTTAATCCTTCTGTACTAATACCTTCAACAAGGTATTTTTGGAAAAATAGGAAGATAAGAAAGATTGGAATGATGGATAGGGTGGACATAGCGAACATACTTCCCCAGTCAGACTGAGAAGAAGGATCAGAAAACATTTTTAGTGCGATGGATAGAGTATATTTTGCTGGAGAATTCAGATAAAGCAGAGCTCCGAAGAAGTCATCCCAACGCCACATAAAGGAGAAAATGGCGGTTGTGACGATAGATGGTTTGATCAGAGGAAGAATAATCCTTAAAAATATTCCATAATAAGTGCAGCCATCAATTCGGGCTGCTTCATCAAGTTCAGCTGGAATACCACGGATAAACTGCATATTCTGGAAAATGAAAAACGCTTGTCCAAAAAAATAGGGAACAGTTAGTGGTAGGATTGTATTGACCCAGCCGAGCTGTTTGAAAATTAAAAATTGTGGAATCATAATGACTTGAAAAGGCAGCATCATGGTAAGCATAACGCATGAAAACCAGAATCCTTGTCCACGAAAATGCAATCTAGCAAAGCCAAATGCAATAATAGCAGAAGAAAAGACGGCACCTATAGTTGCGATGATAGCAATAAGAAAGGAATTAGAAAAAAAAACACCAAACGTATAGCCACCGAATCCTTTCCAACCATTGATATAATTTTCAAAGTGAATTGTATCTGGAATTAATCGGTATGATTCTCGAAAAATAGAACTACTTTCTTTGAAAGAGCTCATAACCATCCAAAGAAGCGGATAGATCATCAGGAAGCCAAACAAACATACAAGTACATGATAAAGAATATTATGAAAGCGCTTGCTTCGCTTCATTCCAAGTTTTCTTGATAAACTCATAATATCACCTCTCTGATTCATAATAAACCCAGTGTTTGGAGGAATAGAACACAAGGCCAGTTATAATAGAAACAATAATAAGAAGAACCCAAGCCATTGCGCAGGCATATCCCATATCGTAATCAGTAAATGCTTTTTCATATAGGTACAAGGCATAAAATAGTGTACTGTTGAGCGGCTTGCCACCAGTAATGATGTAACCAGAGTTAAATACCATAAAGCCGTTGATCATCTGCATAACTAAGTTAAAAAAGATGGTAGGAGTCAGAAGTGGCAGTGTAATTTTGAAAAAGCTTTTTGCTGCACTTGCTCCGTCTACTCTGGCTGCTTCATAATAGGATTTTGGAATCTGTTTCAGACCAGCAAGAAAAATTAACATGGAGGAGCCAAATTGCCAAACAGAGAGTAGAATTAGAACCCAAATTGCAGTTTTAGGATTGCCAATCCACGAAATTGTAACATCTAGCCCAAGTGCTTGAAGAACTGAATTGATAACTCCGCTGCTGGAAAAAAGCTGTTTCCACATGACAGCAACAGCGACACTACCTCCAATGATTGAAGGCAGATAATAGACTGCGCGGTAAATACCAGTTAATTTGGTCTTTTTTGTCATAATCATGGCAACGACAAGAGCCATAAGCAGTTTCAAAGGTACAGATGCAAAGGCATAGAAGAATGTTACTTTCAAAGATTTCAAATATTTAGAATCCTTTGTGAACATTTTGGCATAATTTTTCAGACCAACCCATTTAGGCGAGCCAAGAATACTATAGTCGGTGAAGGAAAGATATAGAGAAGAAATCATTGGAATTATGGTAAAAACAAGAAAACCAATGATAAATGGGAGAATAAAGATATAACCGGCAACCGACTGCTTGCATAAAAAATTGGAAATAGATACTTTCTTTTTTTTCATCTAAACACATCCTTTTTTAAAACAAAGCGTGCGCGAATTAACGGCACGCTTTATTACTAATTACCAATGTTAATTGTCTGCGTTTGCTTTTTCAGCAAGAATTTCTGATCCTTCTTCAAACACCTGACTGGCGGCATCTTCAGGTGTAATTTCTCCGTAACGAACCTGTTCAGTTAGATCGTCTACTAAAGTACCAATTTCACTGGAGCCAGATGGAGATGGTGGATCCATAGGAGTTGCGACTGCATTGACATCGTCAATAAATTTGTAGACAACTTTATCATTATCAGACAGCCGCTCGTCGAAGGAAGCAAGAACATCGGAGTCAACCGGCACACCGCGCTCTCCATTTAATATTTCGTTGGCTTCAATAGAAGTCGTGATGAAATTGATAACATCGGCAACAATTTCTGGATGTTCTGTTGTCGAAGAGCCACATAAGAATTGGCTAGATTTTAAATATTGAACCTGCTGTGTGTCATCTTTCATAACAGGCCACATGGTAATGCCAAGCTCTCGGCCAGAGGTGGAACTGATAGTTCCATATTGATTTGAGTTGGAGAATGAATTCCAACAGGTCTGATCAATGATTGGCATAGTTTCTGTGACTGTAGGATTTTTTTCGGTTAGAATTTCCGGAGATACGTGCCAGTTAGATTTGCTTGCGTCTGCAATCATCTGGAAATATGTAAGAAATACACTGTCATCGTCTACACCGAACGCAGTTCCATCTTCGGAAAATTCTGAGGTACCGATTCCACGGAATAACATGCCCAGAACCATTGAATCAATATAGGTTTGAACACCAGTTTTGTCATAAATGGTTTGGGATATATCGAAAAATTCATCCCATGTCATTTGCTCAGGAATAGTAACACCTGCAGCTTCCACAGTTTCTTTATCATAAAAGAGTGCTGGAGAGTTTAGACCAATGCACATTGCGTAAAGATCATCGTCAAATGAACCACTGGCAAGAACTGCTTCAGATACCCGGCTAACATCCAATACATTGGATTCTACAAATGGTTGAAGATTCAGCATCAAATTTTGATCATAATAAGAACGGATTTGACCATAATCCTGCTGGTAAATATCTGGTAGAGATCCTGTTGCAGCTTGCGTTGACAGCTTATCGAAATATCCGTCCCAACTAGATGGTTCAGTTTCAAATGTAACATTTGGATGCTTCTCGGTGTAAAGATCGAGTGCCTTTACAGTCAGGTCATTTCGTGTTTGGTTGCCCCACCAAGCGACGCGGATTGTTATTTTTTCATCGTCTGTTTTGTTATCAGAAGCAAATACAGGGAGTGTGGCGCAACTTACCAAGCTAGCAGTGAGTGAAATAGTTACGAGTGATTTTGCACGTACAGTCATAAAAGATGACCTCCTTTTTCTTTGATGGTTCCATTATAGAAAGAAAAAGATAGTATGTAAATGCGGTAAACCGACTTGATGTATTCAAAAACCGACATAAATCTTGTAGCGCTTGCGATTTAAAAAAAGGGACTATATAATAAGATAAACAAGAAAATAAAGGAGTAGTGGAATGAAAGGAATTTTGCCAGAAGTGCGTGTTAGCAGGATGGGAATTCGGAAAAAAATGCTGTTAATGTATGCCACTGTTATATTTACGATGACGGTTGTGACAGCTGTTATTTTTATGTGGATGAATAAACGCTATGCAGAAATGTTATATCAAGAAACAACTGATTCATTGTTTCTGATTTCTAACGAGATGAAGCTGTATCTTGATGGTATTGAAGCAGATTCTTATTACATGGTAGCAGATGCGTCATTGCAGTCAAATTTGTCTGCTTATCAGAGTGCAGCGGATGGCTGGCAGAAACGTAAGCTGCGTAACCAGATCGAAAGTAGCGTATATAATTATGCAGTTGGGAATAAATATATAAGATCAGTTACTTTGATAACACCGGAATTTTCAGTGTGCAGAGGAAGTTCTTCCGTACAAGAGTCAGAAGCATATTTGGAACAGTTAAAGCAGCAGGCAAATGAGGAAAACGGGAAAGCGTTCTGGGCGGTTAGCCAAGAAGATCCGTCAACAATTCTTATGGTTAGGTCGTATCGTGAAATTCACAATTTGAGTCTGAAAACATTGGGATACCAGATTTTTCGAGTTGATATGAAGCGTATCGCAAATCAGTTGATGGAAAATTATAGTTACTTGACAAGCGAGATTCCGTTGATTATTTTGGATCAGAAAACATCTACAATATTGTATCCTGATCCAACGCAAATACAAGAGAATACAATAACAATGATTCAGCAGCTTCCTGAGGATGGATACAAAATTATTCGAGATGGGAAGAAAAATTTGTTTTCTGTTGTACACATGGTTGAGAAGCCACGATGGAGATATTATTTGTTTATTCCATATAATTCGATTTTTAGTTCAATCCAAAACTGTATTCTGACTGTATTTTTTAGTTTGCTTGTGATAACTGTGGCCATGCTTGTTGCAGCGGGATGGTTTTCGGCTGGAATGTGTAAGCATTTTTCGATACTTCAGATGAAGATGAAGCGAGTAAGCAGTGGTAATTTGGAACCGATGGCAACTGATTGTAATTATCAAGATAGAGGCGATGAAATTGGATTCTTGAATTGTTGCTTTGATCAAATGCTATTGGATCTGAGAAGATTGACAGAAGAAAATGAAAAAAAACAGCAACTGTTAAGAGAAGCACAGATCAGGTCTCTTGAACAGCAGATGAATCCACATTTTCTGTATAATACATTAGACTTAGTATACTGGAAGGCAAAGATAAATGGAGAAAAGGAAATTTGCACAATTACAGAGTCATTGGCAAAGCTCCTGCAGTCTTCATTGAGCTGTCATAAAGATGTTAATTCTTTGAAGCAGGAATTGGAATTGTGCCAGTATTATATGAAAATTCAGAAAATGCGATTTTGCGAGAAATTGATTTATCAGGAAAGGTTAGATCCGACATTGTTAAATGCACAGGTTCCATATCTTTGTATTCAACCGCTGTTAGAAAATGCAGTTAAATATGGGGTGGAACAGGCGCTTGATTTTTGCACAGTAATATTGAGTGCAAAAATAGAAAATGGAATATTGATTATTTCAGTTGAAAATGATGGAAGTGAAGCACCAGAGGATCTGATGAAGATGCTTTATCAAGGAGAAAAGAAACCTCAGGGTCATGGAATAGGATTGATTAACATTGATAAGAGAACAAAACTTTTGTTTGGATCAGAGTATGGGATTTCAGTTGAGAGTAGTCCAGACTTGGTGAGAGTTCTTCTTAAACTTCCATTTCGGCAGAAATAAGAAAAAGGCGCATTGAACAAGCCAGAATGGAATTTTAATTTGGGGTAAACTACAGACAGTTGATAACTGTTCTTTTGCCTGAAGGAGGAAAAACAATGCTGAAAATAGTAGTAGCTGATGATGAAGCGTTTGTATTGCAGTCAATTTGTACATCAATTAATTGGAAAGAGATAGGACTTAAATTAGTGGGTTCATGCAAGGATGGTATGGAAGCTTGGCATGCTATTTTGGATGAAAATCCAGATTTAGTTATGACAGATATTCGTATGCCAGGATTGTCTGGTTTAGAGTTGATTGAGAAGACAAAAGAGATTAGTCCACAGACAGTTTTTATTATTTTGTCTGGGTATCAGGAATTTGAATATGCGAGAACAGCAATGCAGTATGGTGTCCGCCATTATCTGATTAAGCCATGTAGTTGTGAAAAAATGGAAGAAGTGCTAAGAGAGGCAATTCAGGAACAGAAACATCAGAGGCAGTTAGAAGCAGCATTAGATAAAAATCGTATTTTAGGTAGCAAAATGTGCGTGCTTGCTATGAAAGAGGGACTGTTGGAGATGATTGGACGGGAAGATCGTGGTATGAAAAAAGACCAAAGTGAAAACTGGATTACGATATCTGGACAGTTAGGAGAGGATGTACAGATTTTGTATGTTTATTATCTGGAAGAGGTGTGGATTCGTCATTTCGTTAGGAAATTGCCACAGAATGTTATACAAAAGGCAGGACAATTGATGCTGTACGTGAAAAACACATTGATTTTTCTAAATAGTGGCAAGGAACGACTGACGAAAAGTGATATTTCGGCAATTGAAGAAATTGTCTGTGATGGACAAAGTGTTACAACGCTTTGCGAGACACATCTGTTTCCAAATTTTCAGGAAGCAGCGAGAGAACTTGTGCCGAAGATTAGACGTTACAGTAGTCTTTATCTGGTGGAATTGGACGGAACTTGTATTCAACTTAAGCATTATGCCGGTGTATTTGCGGAGCCTAAGGAATTGTTGACTCGCTGTATTGAGCATCCACAAGAAGGGTTGGAAGAACTGCGAGAGAATATTAGGAAACTTGAAAATACTGATTTGGTAAAAGCGTTTGCATTTCGTATGTTGACGTATATGCAGGAAAAATATGAACAAGAATCGCCAGATGGATTTCCAGCATTCTGGGAAAAACTTGCACGTATGCAGGATGAAGAGGAAATAGGTGTGTTTTTGACGGATTGTATTTCTAATTTATATTTAAAGCAGGCAAGCCGGACGGTTTATAGGAATTTTATCTTAAAAACTAAAAGTTATGCCAGAGAACATATGAGTGACGGGAATCTTTCTTTGAAACGGATTGCGGAAAACTATTTGTATATGAATACGGATTATGTTAGTCGCGAATTTTACAGGGAAACAGGAGAAAAATTTTCTACATATTTGAATAGAATTCGCATGGAAGAGGCAAAACAACTGTTACTTTTATTGGGAGACGAAGAAAGAATTTATCAGGTTGCTGAGCAAGTGGGTTGTTCAAATGCTAGATATTTTGGACAGGCATTTAAAAAATATACCGGACAGACGCCGACAGCGTATATTCGGCAGTATAAGAATTAAACAGGAGGAGACAAAAATGGATTCAATGAGAAGTTTGCAGACAAAAAATGGAATGGTCATTAATTTGGATGAACGTCATTATTATGTTAGTCGCTCACTTGAAGAAAAAAATGAAGGACCATACTGCTTTAGGAGCATTAAGGAGGCAGCTGAGGCGATTCCAGACGGAAACAAAGAAACACCATCAGTTTTGTATTTGGAGCAGGATGTGTACTGGACAAATGGAGCACCAGATAGAGTTGGTCTGGTTATTCAGAAGGAATGGCTAACACTTTGTGGACTAGGAAAAAAGCCAGAAGATACGGTAATTGCAGACAACCGTGGACATATGGTTAATGCCTATCCGTCAGATAATAGTGCAAGTTCACCTGCACAAACAATGATTGTAAATGGAAATGGATTTCGGGCAGAAAATCTGACAATTGGAAATTATTTAAATATTGATTTAGAATATCCGCTTGATCCAGCTCAAAACAGAAAGAGATATTCGGATATTATAACACAAGCATATGCAATTGGCAGTCAGGGAAAATATGATTGTTGGTCGTTTGAAAATTGTCGGATTCTTGGAATGCTAGACACGTTGTCATTTCATCATAATCGTGTTTATTTTCATAATAGTTTAATTCGCGGAACCAAGGATTTTATTGGTGGCGGAGATTATGCTGTTTATGAGGAATGCCAGATAGAGATTTTTGATACCTGTCCAATGTATATGGCAAGAGAAGCAGCTACAGTGTATCGAAATTGTAAATTTACTGTGCAGCTGGAAGATTTCGATACGCTGTATTTAACAAAATTTGGAGGACAGTTGGTACTAGATAACTGTAGTTTTTGTGGAAATTGTAAAATAATAGAATGGGAACTAGAGACGAAGAAAGACGCGAGATGCTATTGGAGAAATGTAACGTTGAATGGACATCCCGTAGCAATTAGTCAAGCTTCGCCATGGAATAGTATAGAGCTGACAAAGAAAATAGAAGGTGCATTTTCTAACAGTAATATGCTAGGAGGCAATGACGGTTGGAATCCTACAAAAACAGCAGGAGTATATAAGACAACAAGTCCAGTTCGCGTATTGGTTAATGGGGCAGATAGCGTCAGATATGGAGAGACAACAGAATTGACAATTGAGACATGGCCTAAATATTTTGAAATGCAAGATATGTCAAATTTATATGCAGAAGTGGATATAGAAGAACCGACTGAGCAAATTCATGAGCATTTACTGCCCAAAATATATTCAGTACCAGAGAATAGCTGTGGATTTAATGGACTACATATTGCTGTTACTGGACAGCAAGAAGAAGCCATTGCAGCGAAAATTAGTGTGACAGTATCAGTAAATGGAATTATAGGGGTACATACCATGCAGACGATGCCAAAGCCACAGAAAGCACCAGAGTGGATAAAGTTTCCTAAACTTGTTATTGAGGAAAATGTTTTAAAATTAGAATATCAGTTGAGTTTGATACAGGAACAAGATTGTTCTGACATTATATGGAAACGTGAACGCGATGGACGGATTTTGGCAGTCAGTAACGGAAAACCGTGCAGACAGTATCGACTGCGTGAGGCAGATATTGGTTCGGCAATTGTAGTAGAGATTATTCCAAAAAGTCGCTACAGTATTTCAGGAGAATGTTATATTGAAAAGAGCCAACTGATTACAGAAGATATGGTGGATATAAAGAAAATACAGATTTTGGATTTTCAGTCTTTTCCAACGATACCGCAGAGCGCAAAAATTGGTGATTTCTTTATCGACACATATCGTCCATTGTATCATGGAGATGAAGTAGCACATGTTGCAGATTGGATACCTGGAAAACCAGAACAGGCATGGACATATGGTCGTGGTCGCGATGGTGCAAAAAGATGTTGGGGCTTGACAGCAACTGCTCGCGGAGCGTCTTTACAATATCGAAAAGGTGAATGGAATGGAGGAATGAAGGTAACTGCTGTATTTTGTCCGGATAAAGATACAGGAGAGGGATTTGGAAGTGCAAATGGCCAATTTGTTGAATTGTTTTTGAAATACGATGCTAAGAGTCGCACTGGTTATGGATTGAGGATTGAACGTCTGCCACAGCAGGCTAATGGATGTGCATTTTCTTTGCGTCATTATGAAAATGGAAAAAATCATTGTCTAACGACGCAGTTGATTACAAGTGCATATATGCCATCTTGTACTGTTACTTTAGAAGCTACCAACGGAAGAATGACCGCATATGCGAAGACAGACTGGATGCCTCAGCCAAAACATGCAAAGGAATGTGGCTGTCCGCATGAAGTAACATTGGCATGTGCATATCTGGAAAATGGTTATGGTGACGTGGAAATTCATCATACCGGGACTGTGCCGATTGGAAACAGAACAACGATTGCATCCTTAGAAATAGAGTATAGTTGATGGATTATTATACAATAATCACAAATTTATTGTTTAAGAAATAGCAGTCAATTATTTAAACAAAAAACTTCCCTTATGCGCAGGATATGTTGTATAATGGCAATAGATTCTGCGCTTTTTTGCGTATAAAAAACGGCGAAAAATGAAGGGAGACAGAATATGGGACTGACAATTCTGCTGGTTGATGATGATCAGATTCTGACAGAAAAAACAAAAAATTCATTAAATTGGGACAGTCTTGGCATCGGTATGGTGTTTACTGCAAATAATATCCATGAGGCAAAGGGAATTTTAAAGGTATACAAGGTAGATATTCTTCTTTGTGATGTGGATATGCCTATGGGAAGCGGTCTTGAGCTTGTAGAGTGGATACGTGAGGAAGGGATGGAGATAAAATGCATCTTTTTGTCGAGCTATGCAAACTTTACTTATGCACAGAAGGCGCTTCGATTAGGTTCTGTTAATTATCTGCTAAAACCAATTTCCAATAAAGATCTTGAGGCGGAGTTAAATACAGTCTGTGATGAACTGTTAAAGGAGCATACAAATCTGAACAGTCAGGAGAAGAAACAACGTGAGGAAGTGTGGAAAAAGGTGTTGGTGCAGGCACTTTCTGATGGTGTTGGTACGTCAAACACCAGTAGTTTATCAGATGCTCAATATAGTGAACTCTATCCATCTGTGCAGCCAATTACACTTGTTCTTGCAGGGCTTCTCGACAACAGCGATGAGCGTCAGAAGGTAAAGGACATTTCATTATATAATTATTGTATGCGTACAGTGTCAGAGAAATATTTGCGGGAACTTGATCTTGACGTGACTGTATCATATAAGGATGCCGAGTGGCTTCTCGTATTAAAAAATTTTGCCGATTATGATCGCCTTGAGGAGCAGCTGTCAAAAATGCAGCAAGAGTTAAATGAACAGACTGCGCATAGCTATTGCTTTTATATTACAGTAGGGCGCCCATATGCAAGCATCGCAAAGGCAATTCGGATAATTTCTGATATGCGCGAGCATGCAATTCCGAATAAACGATTGATGATTGAGGAGCGGGCGTGGGAACTTCGAAAGATTTCCTATTCGGAGCCTTCGTGGGAGAATGCTCATGTACGGTAAGGAAGCAAGCAACCGAAAACAAGAGATAGACCGCCAGCACTACACTATTCCGAACCAAAGACCAAAAGATAAGCATTGTGGGAAAATCTAAACTTTTGGATTTTCCTACAATGCCGACTACGGCGGAATCCTTCCCACTCCTTATATCTTTATTTCCGTATACATTGAATTTGTATTTAGTAAATGCTATAATGTCCCTATTCAAATTATAAATGTGTTGAATTAGTTACATGTACATATTTTTTGTGCCGCATAAATACCCTGTTGAGGTTGTCGTTCTTTGTCCAGATGTGGAAACAATAAAAGGAAGGGAACGATACAGGGAGAAAACAGGCTATTCCGGCTTTACGGTTGAAACCTTATACGATACATTTATGCAGACAACACCACGGATCGGCTTTTGGCTGGACAATTCCAACCAAACACCACAGCAGACAGCAGAAACCATTCTGAACGCCAGAAAGTCGGTATGATTGTTACATATAAGGGGAAGAAAAATTTCTTTTAGGTACTTTCTTTCCTAAAACTAATGTGATATAATAGCATCATTCCAAAAAAGGAGTAAAAAATATGCGGCAAGGTATTCTTAAATAAAACTATAATCAAATAGTGGGAACAAAGGATTATGATAGTCCCTTTTGTAGGGGCTTAGTTTTTTGTACCCAATTTAAGAATACTTTTGCCTTATCAATTTTGACATATCCCCAAAAACAGCACTCACAAACAGGTGTATGCTGTATATGTGTATGTCCGCAAATTATCATCCCCAGTGGTAAAAGTATTTTACTGCTGGGGATTTTTATGCCCTTCGGGGCAGTAAAGGGAGGACTGAGATTTTGCGTTTTTCAGTGATCTAGCCGGAGTTCGGCTCCGGCATCCTCG
>ERZ838225.1154-NODE-1154-length-25161-cov-8.599896_pt1 | contig 25161 bp, 20 predicted proteins | sample MGYA00519684_ERZ838225 | MGnify/ENA primary metagenome ERZ838225 (study PRJEB31850, sample SAMEA3708829) | human gut metagenome | biome: human gut; feature: human-associated habitat; material: faeces | place: China | collected 2014 ...
ATTGCGGCAAGTCAGATCAAAGGGGTACAGAGTAAGAATGTCGGAACAAGCATCAAGCATTTTCTTGCAAATAATCAAGAGCACAGAAGAATGACTTCGAGCTCGGAAGTAGATGAGAGAACGCTGAGAGAGATTTATCTTGGTGCATTTGAGGGAGCAGTGACACAGGCGAAACCGTGGACAGTCATGTGTTCTTATAACAAGATCAATGGAACTTATGCGGCAGAAAACAAAACCTATCTGACAGAAGTACTTAGAAATGAATGGGGATTTGACGGATTTGTTGTCAGTGACTGGGGTGCAGTCAATGACAGAGTGCCGGATCTGGAAGCAGGACTTGACCTTGAAATGCCGACTTCCTTTGGATTAAATGACAAAAAGATTGTGGAAGCAGTCAAAACCGGAACACTAGCAGAGGATGTGCTTGATCAGGCAGTCGAACGGATCCTGAACATCGTATATCGCTTTGAGGAGAACCGGGATGCAACAGCAGTGTTTGACCGTGAGGCAGACCATGCCCTTGCGAGAAAAGTAGCTTCTGAGTGTATGGTACTTCTGAAAAATGACGGAATCCTTCCTCTCACAGAAGAGAGAAAGGCGGCATTTATCGGAGTATTTGCGGAGAAACCTCGCTACCAGGGTGGCGGAAGTTCACATATCAATGCCTCTCAGACAGAATCTGCGCTGGAGATGGCAGCAGGATATCCGGTTGTATATGCGAAAGGATATGACACGAAGGAAGATCAGGTTGATGAAGAACTCGTGGCAGAGGCAGTGCGTGTGGCAAAAGAAGCAGAAGTCGCTGTGATCTTTGCAGGACTGCCGGATGCATTTGAGTCCGAAGGCTATGACAGACAGCATATGCGCCTTCCGGAATGTCAGAACTATCTGATCCGGGAAATTTGCAAAGTCAATGAAAATGTAGTGGTAGTTCTTCACAATGGGTCTCCGGTGGAAATGCCTTGGGCAGATCAGGTAAAAGGAATCCTGGAAGTGTATCTTGGAGGGCAGGCAGTCGGCGGAGCAACGGTAGATGTGCTTTACGGCAAGGTAAACCCGAGTGGACATTTGGCAGAGACATTTCCATTGAAACTGCAGGATAATCCATCTTACTTATATTACGTAGGAGAAGGAAATAAAGTAGAGTATCGAGAAGGTGTGTTCGTCGGTTATCGCTATTATGATACAAAAGAGATGGATGTTTTATTCCCATTTGGACACGGACTGAGTTATACGACATTTGCTTACAGCAATATGAAGTTAGATAAGACCGAGATGAACGACACAGAGACACTGACTGTGCAGGTAGATGTAACCAATACCGGAGATCGTTTCGGAAAAGAAGTGGTACAGCTCTATGTGATGTCTCCGAAAGGGAATGTGATTCGTCCGGTCAAGGAGTTAAAAGGGTTTGAGAAGATTGGATTACATCCGGGAGAGACAAAGACCGTTACATTTACATTAGGGAAACGTGCATTTGCTTACTATGACACAGATCTGCATGTATGGAATGTAGAGAGTGGAAGCTATCGGATTGCGTTGGGGCAGTCTTCCAGAAACATTCTGGCAAATCAGGAAGTTCAAGTTCACTCTACAACACAGAAAAGACCAGAACTGACTATGGATACCATGTTTGGTGATATCATGACAATTCCGGGTGCGAAGGAAGTTATGGCAGAAGCAATGGGAGCAATTTCTGTTTTTGATGGAATGCAAGGAGATTCTCTTGGAGAGGGAACCGGAGATATGATGGAAGCCATGATGCGATATATGCCATTGCGTGGACTGACCGCATTTGGCGGTGGAAAACTGACATTTGCAGAGGTGGAGAAACTACTGGAAAAGTTAAGGAGATTATAGGAAGCAAATGAATTCAGAGAAAAGGAATCAGAATTTTATGGAACAGAAATGGACAGAGAAAAAGGAAGACGGATATAGACTGCTCCAAAATGAAAACGGACCAGAGTTGGGAATCAGTGAAGGAAGCAGAGTCAAAATCTTGGTCGTAGATGGATATGCATTTAAAGATCTGGCAGGAGCCGGAGAGTTACTTCCGTATGAAGATTGGCGTTTATCTTATGAGAAGCGTGCAAAGGATCTGGCAGAGCGTTTGGAAATAGAAGATATTGCAGGGCTAATGCTTTACAGTGCACATCAGCTGATTCCAGCAAAAGGAAAACTAGCAGAGACGTTTGGTGGAACTTATGAAGGAAAACGATATGAGGAAAGTGGTGCAAAGCCATGGGAATTGACAGACCAGCAGAAGGAGTTTGTGCAGAAAGATAAAGTGCGCCATGTTCTAATCATGGGGCTTGAGAGCACAGAGGTGGCGGTCAGATGGAACAATAACCTTCAGGCATTGGCGGAAAATACCGGTTTCGGAATCCCAGTCAATAACAGTTCAGATCCGAGACACAGTGCGGGTTCTACGGCAGAATATATGGGAGTGACCGGAGAACCGATCTCGAAGTGGGCAAATGGCATTGGATTGTCCGCATCCTTCGACCCAGAGCTGGTAAAGGCATTTGGGGAAGCTGGATCTGCAGAATACCGGGCACTTGGGATTACGACAGCACTTTCACCTCAGATTGATCTTGCGACAGAGCCGAGATGGATGCGGTTTGCAGATACGTTCGGGGAGCACACCCAGATGACGATCGATATGACAAAAGCATACTGTGACGGGTTTCAGACAACCGAAGGAACTGCGGACGGATGGGGAAAGGACAGCGTCAATACAATGGTAAAACATTTCCCAGGCGGAGGTCCTTGCGAGGGAGGAAGAGATGCGCATTATGCCTATGGAAAATATGCAGTCTATCCGGGAGAAAATTTTGCAGAGCATTTACGGCCATTTACAGAAGGAGCATTTTCGCTTGGTGGAAAGACAAAAAAAGCAAGCGCTGTCATGCCTTACTACACGATTTCTTATGAGAGAGATCAGAAATACGGAGAGAATGTAGGAAATTCTTTCAACAAATATCTGATCCAGGATTTGCTGCGGGAAGAGCTGGGATATGACGGAGTGGTATGTACCGATTGGGGAATCACTCATGATACCGGAAAGACGGAAGAAGAGTTTGCTGGAAAATGCTGGGGTGTGGAGCATTTGACAGAGGCGGAACGCCATTTAAAAGCATTGGAGGCCGGTGTCGACCAGTTTGGTGGAAATAATGATGTCAAGCCTGTCATGGAAGCCTACGGAATGGCATGTGAAAAGTATGGGAAAGAGGCTACAGATGCAAGATTTCGGAGATCTGCCTACCGCCTGCTTTTAAATATTTTCCGGACAGGACTTTTTGAAAATCCATATTTAAATTTGAAGTCTTCTTTGAGTATTGTAGGATGTGAAACGTTCAAAGAAAAGGGATTTGAGTCACAGCTGAGATCTGTGACGATGGTAAAGAATAGGGAGCATGTACTTCCATTGAAAAAGGGAATCAAAGTTTATATTCCAAAGAGACATATACGCTCTTATCTGAACTTTATGAGTATGCCGACAGGGGATCAGACAGTGACTCCGATGGCAAAACAAGCGGCAGCATCTTATTTCCATATAACAGAAGATCCGAGGGAAGCGGATGCCGCGCTCTGTTTTATCGAATCCCCGATCAGTGTTGGATATGATCCGAAAGACAGAGAAGATGGTGGAAACGGATACGTTCCGGTGGTACTTCAATATCGTCCATATGAGGCAAAAACTGCAAGAGAGATAAGTATTGCAGGAGGGGATCCGCTCGAAGCATCCAAGGACCGTGGGTATAAAGGGAAGTGGAACACGGCGGCAAATGAGGAAGATCTTGATCTGATTCTGAATATGAGAAAAGAGATGGGAGAAAAACCAGTCATTGCGATCGTCACCTTAAAAAATCCGATGGTGATGGCAGAATTTGAACCGTATACGGATGCAATTCTCGTAGAATATGGGGTGACTCCGGCAGCTGTGCTCGATGTTCTTACCGGAGCATTTGATCCAGAAGGACTACTGCCAATCCAGATTCCAAAGGATATGGAGACGGTTGAACAACAGAAAGAAGATGTGGCATTTGACATGGAATGCTACGAAGACAGTGAAGGACATACTTACGATTTTGGATATGGAATGAATTTTGGCGGGGTCATCCGGGATGAAAGAACTAAAAAGTACGTAAAATAGAAAAAATGAAAATATTGAATGGATTTTTGCCTGACAGTCGTATTATAAGTGAAACGTAATTATTACATTTATAGTATGGGAGGACTTCGTTATGAGTATGAAGAAAACAACAGTTGGTATTTTGACTTCAATAATCGTAGTTTCCGCAGGGACAGTAAGTGTCTTTGCTGCTGGACAGGCAAAAGGAAGAAATTTTACAGATGTCGATGGCAATGGAATCTGTAACAATGCAAAAGTGGTCTGTTCCTATGTGGATGAGGATCAAAATATTTTGAACCAACAGCAGAAATCAGCATCGATATCAATCCATCTCTGGAGTTGGAACTTAATCGATTTAATCGTGTGCTCTCAGTGGAAAGTTAATGATCAAATACAATCAAAAGAAGTTTTGAATCATATAAAGGGATGTACAAACAAAAGCGAAAATATTTATTGCTATTATATAAAAGCAGAAGAAGTAGAAAATGCGCATGAAGCAGGATTTTCCTGTGGGAAATATAAGGTGTTTTTAGAAATTCAGGAGTTGGATCCGAGAATTACGGCAAAAGAAGTGAAGAATATGTCGATGAAGGAAATGAGAGACTTGCTGAAAGAGCTGTCAGGAACAGATCAAGAGAAGCCAGAGCCTCACGAAAAAAGAAAAAGGCATGGAAAGTGTAAGTAAAAAAAGTGAAGAAAAATTTAAAAATGTATTGACAAATCCGAAAACTTAGTATAGAATAATTTTTGTTGTTAGCGCAATACTGAGTTGCCCAGATAGCTCAGTCGGTAGAGCAGAGGACTGAAAATCCTCGTGTCGCTGGTTCGATTCCGGCTCTGGGCATTTTCGTTGCCAGGAGTAATGAAATAATTGAATAGGGGCGTGTAGCTCAGTTGGTAGAGCACTTGACTTTTAATCAAGTTGTCCGGGGTTCGAATCCCCGCACGCTCATTGTAGAACAAGCGATTTTGCTTGTTCTTTTTGTTATATTAACTTATATTTTGATTACACCTATGCTATGCAAAAGATTCAGCACAGACATAATATGTGAAAAAGTCTGAAATATGTTGGAATATTTATTTGAATCGGAAATAGATGTGGATAACATCTAATTTACAACACAGGTATACAGAAGATATAATAAAAGCGCAAGTGATACGGATAGAAATAAATTGGAAGGATAAGCATTTGCAGAAAAATTTATGGAATACTTATATGAAAAATTAGAAGCATATGGGAAGTCGGATTATTATGGGTTTCATATGCCTGGGCATAAACGTAATTCGGATGTTACACAAGCGAATTTACCATATGGAATTGATATTACAGAGATTGAAGGATTTGATAATCTTCATCATGCGGAGGAGATCATCAGGGAAGCGGAAGTCAGGGCAGCGTCCATGTATCATGCAGAGGAGACGCACTATTTGATTAATGGGAGTACTGCGGGTATTTTAAGTGCGGTAATGGGATGTACTAAAAAAGGCGGAAAGATTTTAATGGCAAGAAACTGTCATAAGTCGGTCTATCATGCTGTTTTTTTAAATGAATTGCGTCCGGTATATATTTATCCGGAATTTGATGAGACAATGGAACTGAATATGGCTGTGTCTCCTGAGAAAATTGAGAGGTTATTAGAGGAACATAAGGAGGTTCAGGCTGTGGTATTGACATCACCGACATATGACGGGGTGTTGTCGGATATTGAGAGGATTTCTGAAATTGTACATCAGAAAAAAATTCCGTTGATTGTGGATGAGGCACACGGAGCACACTTTGGATTTCACCCTTATTTTCCGGAGAATGCAAATACAAAGGGAGCAGATGTTGTAATACACAGTCTGCATAAAACACTTCCGGCATTGACGCAGACAGCACTGATTCACTTGAATGGGACACGGATCGATCGAAGGAAGATTCGGAATTATCTGCATATTTTTCAGACAAGCAGTCCTTCTTATGTGTTGATGGCAAGTATGGATGAATGTCTGAGGACGGTGGCAGAGCAGGGGGATGTGTTGTTTGAGACTTATGTGAAGAATCTGGAAAGCAAAAGGGGAGAGTTGAAAAAATTAAAGCATATCAGATTGATGGAGACAGAAGAATTCGACAGATCCAAACTGGTGCTGTCTGTAAAAGATACGATTCTTAAGAAAGAGAATCGAGTGTTTACAGGGAAAATGTTATATGAGAGATTGCTTTTAGAATATCATCTGCAGATGGAAATGGCTGCAGGATCTTATGTGATTGCCATGACTTCGATTGGAGATACAAAAGAAGGAATGGATCGGCTGCTCAGTGCTTTGTTTGAGATTGATGAGGAATTGGAAAAAAATTCAGAGAAAGAGAAAAGGTATTATCTGCCCCGTCAGGAACAGGTCCTCACGAGCTTTGAGGTAGAAGGAATGCGAAGAATGGAAAACGTAAAGAGCCTGAGCTGGAAGGAGTCGGCGGGATTTATTTCCATGGAATATGCGTATTTGTATCCGCCGGGAATTCCGCTGATCGTTCCGGGGGAACGGATCACTAAGGAAACAGCAGCAATGTTAGTGGATTATCAGAACAAAGGGTTTTCTGTGGAAGGAATTAGTGTGGAAAACTATATCGAGGTGTTGATAAATGAGTAAAATTTTTTATATTATGGGGAAAAGTTCTTCCGGAAAAGATACGATTTATAAGAAAATAAGAGAAAAACTGCCGCAGTTAAAGCGGATTACTCCTTATACGACCCGACCGATCAGGGAAGGGGAGACCGATGGTGTGGAATATTTTTTTGTGGACGAAGAAAGGCTGAACGAACTTAAGGAGAAGGAACGTGTCATAGAAGTACGTTCTTATAATACAAAGTGTGGAATATGGACATATTTTACAGCAGATGACGGGCAGATTGATCTCCAGAAGTATGATTATCTTGTGATAGGGACTCTGGAATCTTATTATGGGATGCGGGAGTATTTTGGAGAAGAACAGCTGATTCCGATTTACATTGAGGTAGAGGACGGGCTGAGGCTGGAGAGAGCGCTTTGCAGGGAACGACAGCAGAAGGAACCCAAATATGCGGAGATGTGCAGACGTTTTCTGGCAGATGCAGAGGATTTCTCCGAAGAGAATTTGAAAAGAGCAGGCATTGTAAGGAGATTTGAAAATCTGAAGATGGAAAAATGTCTGAGTGAAATTACAGAGTTGATCCGGGAAGAAATGACTTCGCTTTAAAAGAAAACAGGAAAAAGATAAAAAGAGAAGCAGACGGGCAGATTTGCCGTTTGTTTCTCTTTTTTTGCTTTACAAGGTTTTAACTTGCAATTGAAGTGATATTAAAAAAGGAATGTTATAATGACGAACGTGCCATTAAGAAAGGAAACAGTTTGATGTTAAAGAAAGTAATAAAAGAGGCATTCCCTACCGTACTGGCGTTTACCATGTCAGGAATGTACAGCATTGTGGATGGGATTTTTGTAGGAAAGGCAGCGGGAGATACAGGGCTTGCAGCGATTAATATTGCGTGGCCGATCCCGGCACTGATCACTGCGCTCGGAATTGGAATCGGAACGGGAGGAAGTGTTTTGTACTCTCATTACAGAGGGCGGGGAGAGCAGAAGGTATGTGAAAATTTGTTTGAGCTTACAATGACACTTCTGATCGGTACAGGTATACTTGCAACGATTTTGCTGTCTCTGGTACAGAAACCGTTTTTAGAAATTTTGGGAGCTGCGGGAAGTGTTCAGACGGAAGCAATCAAGTATACGGCGATCATTATTGCCGGAAGTATCCTTCAGGTGGCAGGAACCGGAATCATGCCTCTTTTGAGAAATATGAATCAGTCGCTGGGAGCAATGCTCAGCATGGCGGCAGGATTTGCAGTCAATATTCTGGTGAACTATTATCTGATGTTCCGATTGAATATGGGAATCAGGGGAGCCGCATTTGGAACGGTGACGGCGCAGGCCGTGGTAGTTATGGCAGGATGTGCGATCCTGTGGAAAACAGGTTATCGAAAATGGAGACTGTTGTGGCACAGGCAATATGCTGCAGATATTTTCAAGATTGGGATTACGGCATTTGGAACATCACTTGCGCCGACAGCTGCACTTATTTTTACAAATCTGCAGTGTCTTCGTTATGGCGGAAATGCAGCGGTGGCGTGTTATGCGGCTATTTCTTATATTGCATTCCCGGTTCAGTATTTTCTGACGGGAATCGGAGAAGGTGTACAGCCTCTGATTAGTTTTTATCATGGTGCGAAAAAGGAGACAGAGGTAAGAGCAGTAAAAAAAATCGCTTACACCGCAGAAATCATCTTAGGAATCACGGCGGCAGCAGTGACGATCTGTATGATTCCGTATATTGGAGGATGGTTTGGTCTGTCAGCAGAGTCAAAGCAGTATTTTTCTTCGGGGATGCTGATCAGTTCATTTGCATTTCTGTTAACGGGAACGGCAAAGTTGAATGTATCCTGTCTCAATGCAGTCATGCAGACGAAAAAAGCGGTGTTTATGACTTATATAGAAAGCCTGGCAGTTTCGCCAATCTGTCTGTTTTTGCTTCCGGCTGTCTGGGATATCAGAGGAATCTGGCTGGCGCTCCCGGTAACGGCAGGCATTATGACAGGGATTTACGGGTTGATAAGAAAGGATAGAAAAAATGAAGAATAAAGTAAAATTCAGGCAACTGGGCAGTGTGACTCTTTTTGTTCTGCCGGCATTCATTCCTCTGATCGTATTTTGGATTTATCCGATCCTGCGATCTGTCTATATTAGTTTCACAGACTGGGATTATATGACTCCGGATTACAATTTTGTATTTTTTGATAATTTTATTTCGTTGTTTCAGGATGCCAGATTTTACGATGCACTTTGGAACACAGTTGTGTTTACATTGGGAACGCTGATTCCGACGATCGTACTTGGTCTGATGCTGGCTCTTTTGATGCAGAAAGCATTTAAAGGAAGCGGGATCATCAAATTTATTTTGTTTTCGCCATGGATCACGCCGACTGTTGCAGTGTCGATCGTATGGACCTGGATCTACGATCCGAATACGGGAGTTGCAAATACGGTAATGAGATTTCTGCATCTCCCCGAATTACAGTGGATTAAAAGTTCAGACACAGCAATGCTCGCTGTGATCATTGTGACTGTGTGGAAGAGTCTCGGATATGCGATGATCTTTTATCTTTCCGCATTGGAAAAGGTTCCGAAAGAGTTGTACGAGGCAAGCGGGCTGGATGGAGCAAAAAGGTGGCAGAGATTCCGGGATGTTACGATTCCGTGTATTTCTCCGACTACGTTTTTCCTGGTAATTATTACGATGGTAACTTCACTGCAGGCATATGATCAGATCCAGATCCTGACTCAGGGAGGTCCGTCCGGAAGCACAAGAACCTTGCTGTATATGTATTATCAGCTTGGATTTGAAGAGTTTAACATGGGGCAGGCAACTGCGGTGGCGATTGTGATGATTATAATCACCGTAGTATTATCGGCAGTACAGTTCGGTGCATCGAAAAAATGGGTGCATTATTAGAAAGAAGGACAGATTATGAAGATAAGAACAGGAATCGAAAAACTCGGAAAAGGAATGATTTTACTGATCTTCAGTATTTTCACAATCTTTCCGTTTGTATGGATGATTTTAAGTGCACTGAAAACAAAGGCGGAGATTATGGATGTCCGTTCATTTTTTCCGGCAGAATTCCAGTGGCATAACTTTTACCAGGTCATTTTTGAGTCACCGCTTCTTCGATATGTCGGCAACAGTTTGTTTGTATCAGTGATCACGCTGGCGCTGCAGATCGTAACAGGTGCGATGATCGCCTATGCGATTGTTTTTATGAATTTTAAAGGTAAGAAAGCGTTGTTTGCAGTCATCATGGGAACTTATATGCTTCCGACAGCAGCAACATATATTCCGAGCTATATTATTCTGGCAAACTGGAATCTGCTGAACACGTTTACAGGGCTGATCATTTCCAACTGTGTCAGCATTTTCGGAATCTTTCTGCTTCGACAGGCATTCATGCAGGTTCCAATGGGACTGATCGAGGCAGCGAGAATCGACGGGGCAAGCTCCTGGAAGATTCTGTGGCGGGTCGTGTGTCCGATGACAAAATCTTCGTTCATCACATTTGGACTGATGAACTTTATTACCTGCTACAACAGTTATATGTGGCCTTCTCTGATCACAGATGCGGATGAGAAGATGATGGTGTCACAGGGATTGAGAAAATTCTTTATAGAAGGCGGTGCTTATGGAACAGAATGGCCCCTGGTCATGGCAGGAAGTACATTGATCGTACTGCCGCTTCTGATTCTGTTTGCATTTACGCAAAAGTGGTTTATCAATGGAATCGGCGGAGATACGGGTATGAAAGGATAATTCCTTTTTTACATAAAGAAAGCAAAGAAAAAATGACATACGATGCATGAAGGAGAAAAAAGAAAATGAAAAAGAGAATTGTATCAGCATTATTAGTTTGTGTACTTGGAATGTCCCTGGTGACAGGATGTGGAAACAATGCAAAGGCTGCAGAAACGACAAAGACAGCAGATGGAAAAATTCAGTTGGATCTCTGGTATTCCGGGGGAAAAACAGCAGTCAATGTATTTCAGGACATTGTAGATGCATTCAATGAGTCTCAGGACAAATATGAAGTTAAGACAACAACACAGGCGGATTATACAGAGACTTATGAAAAACTGCAGGCAGGGATTGCAGGAAAGAAAGCTCCGGACATGGCACTTCTGGATACAGATAAATCCAGAAATCTTTCTGAAAAAAATCTGGTTGCAGACATCAATGATTATGTAGAAAAAGATGATTCCTTTGAAAAAGATGATTATCTGCCGGTATTTTATGAGCAGGGGGAGGATGAGAACGGAAAATTGTTTGCACTGCCTGCATATGGTACAACACAGGTGATGTACTACAATAAAGCGGCATTTGAAAAAGCGGGAATTGACCCGGCAACGATCAAGACCTGGCAGGATCTTGCAGCGGCAGCAGAGAAAATGACAGCTTCTGATGGTTCCTTTGTGGGCTGGGAGCCAATGTGGGGCTCAGGAAATCTAATTGATGCAGCACTCAGCAACGGAGCCTCTCTTCTGAGTGAGGACGGGAAAAAAGTGATGATCAATTCAGACGAATGGGTAGAAGTATGGGAGAGCTTCCGTACATGGATTCACGATGACAAGATCATGAAAGTAAATTCCGGCGGACAGGGCTGGGAATACTGGTACACGACGATTGACGACGTTCTGCAGAATAAAGCAGGCGGTTATACAGGTTCTTCCGGAGATCAGGCAGATCTGGACTTTAGCATTGTGGGAGCAATGGAACAGCCTGGATTTAACGACAACTCTTCAGCACCAACGGCAGATGCACTGCAGCTTGTGATGCTTCAGAATTCTTCTGATGAAGAAAAAGAAGGTGTTTATGAGTTTATGAAATATTTTACAACTCCGGAAAATCAGGCAAAATGGTCCATGGGCACAGGATATGTGGCAGTACGTGAGTCTACACAGGAAGTAGAAGAGTTTAAGTCTTATGCAGAAGAAAATCCTCAGGCACTGGTTCCGCTTCAGCAGGCATCTCACGGAACACCGGCTCTTCAGGATCCGACAGGAGGAAAGATTCTGGATGCCCTGTCAATTGCAGCGGATAAGGTAGAGTTGGAAAACGTACCTGCACAGGAAGCTCTGGATGAAGCACAGAAAACAGCACAGGAAGCATTGGATGCATTATAAAATGAGAGATCAGATTAGATTTAAAATCGGAAAAGAAGAAAAAAATATTCAGGAAAAATGGATTGAAATTCCAGAAGGAACAGAACACATTCAGATGATGATAGAAATGCCTGAAGAATTTCAGTATATGGCATTCCTGTTTCTGGAAGATCCCAAAAAAGAAATTCGGTTTCAGAAGCTGCTGGGATATGGGCAGCAGAACCCGGGAATCGGAAAAAGTACAAAAGATACAACGATAGGAGGTGTTCCGGGAGAGATTTATCCCGGAACATGGAAAATCGGAATCGGTATTTTTACAGAATATGTTGCGCAGAAGCTGGGAGAACAAACCGGAGAAATTGTACTGACAGTTTCGGACCGGAAAGATGAGGTTTCTGATCCGATCGGCGGAGAATGCTGGGTGGAAAACGGACTTCATATCTCGGAAAAAAGCTATCGTTGGGAGAACGTATTTTGTCCGGAATCCGGATGGTATAAGGGTGATTTTCATACGCATACGAGGTTGTCTGACGGAAAAGAGACGATCGGGCATGCTTCTGAAAGAGCAGAGGAAAGCGGTTTGGATTTTTATGTGCCGACAGAACATAATCTGATGCATACCGGCTGGTGTAAGACTTCACTCTGTGTGCTTCCCGGAATTGAGGTAACGACAGATAAAGGACACATGAATCTGTTTGGAATTACGGAAATGCCGGAGAAAATTCTGGAGATCGTGAAGCATAACGGAGAAGAGGTCATAGATACGTATATGGATCAGACGATAGCACAAGCAAAACAAAAAGGATGGATTCGCAGTATCAATCATCCGTTTCTGACCATCTGGAAGTGGCAGTTTGAAAATACAGACCTGCGGGATATCAACTGTATGGAGATCATCAATGATCCGACGTATCCGGATGGACCAGGATCTAATGATATGGCAATTCGTTTTTTGGATCAAGTATGGAATGAAGGAATTCGTGTGTTCGGAGTGGGAGGAAGTGATTCTCACAATCTGGAGGATGAATTTTATGAAGGGGCAAGCCTTCCGTCTGCGGTGGGAGATCCCGCAACATGGGTATTTTGTGACGGATTAAGTCCGAAAAATCTGATGAATGCAGTAAGGCAGGGACATCTGTGTGTGACCAGATTCTGCAAAATAGAGCCAAAAATCAAGGTGGATGGTCAGAACTGTCTTCCGGGAGATGAGATCACTGCAAAGAAGTGTGAGATTACATATCGGGCGGAAATTTTGGGACTGACAGAAGAACCGGAAGCATTTCTTGTGATGAATGGAAATTATGTGGAACTTCCGGTCAGTTCGTCTGAAAACGGAAAATATCATGTAGAGACACACTTGATTCTGGAAAATACTTCCTGGCAGTGGATCAGACTGGAAGTCAGAACAAAGAAAAAAGAATTTCTGGGATATGTAAATCCGGTATTTCGAGGAAAGAAAGAGCCGGAGAGGACCACTTTCGGAGAAATCAAAGGAGAGACAGAAGGTTTAACAGATGATTAAAGGTATTTTATTTGATAAAGATGGAACTCTGATTGACTTTTTTTCCTTATGGATGGGTGCGGCAAAAGCGGTCGTAATACAGTTTTTAAAAGAAAATGAGCTTTCGGAGGAAGTAAAGGAACGTGTGTTTTATGCTATGGGAATTGAGAATGGAGAAATCGATCCTTATGGCGGGCTTGCGTATAAGTCCTATTCAGAAATTGCTCTGGATATTACGGATGAACTTTCAAGGGAGCAGATTTATCTGGACAGCCGAAAAGTGAGGATGCAGCTGGAGCGGCTGTTTGCTGAATATGTGACGGAAAGTCAGGCACAGTATGTGGAAACAGCGGACATTAAAGCAGTCCTTGATTCGCTGAAACAGAGAAACATTTGGATCGGACTTGCAACAGCAGATACTGTGCCGTCTGCAAAAAACTGTCTGAAACGGCTGGAGGTACTGGAAAAATTTGATTATGTGGGAGCGGATGATGGTGTCCTGCGCCCGAAACCGGAAGCAGATATGTTTCTGGAATTTCAGAAAAAATTCGGACTGAAGCCGCAGGAAATCGCAGTGGTTGGAGATACATATAATGACATTCGTTTTGCAAGAGAAAACGGGGGAGTTGCCATTGGTGTTTTAAGCGGAGTGAGTCAGGAAGCAGATTTTTGCGGGGAAGCAGATTATATATTAAATTCTGTGGGAGAACTTCCGCAATTATTGGAACAGATATAGATATTAAGGAGGCATTGCTGTGGCTGAGATTCAGTTGAAACATGTATATAAAAAATATGAAGACAAAGTAGTTGCGGTACAGGATTTTAATCTTAAGATCAAGGATCAGGAGTTTGTGATTTTCGTAGGTCCTTCCGGATGTGGAAAATCGACAACGCTGCGGATGATCGCAGGATTGGAGGAAATATCCGACGGGGAGCTTCTGATCGATGGAAAAATGATGAATCAGGTACAGTCATGCGACAGAGATATTGCAATGGTGTTTCAGAATTATGCACTGTACCCGCATATGACCGTATTTGAGAATATGGCATATAGCCTCCGGCTGAAAAAGGTACCGAAAAAAGAACGCAGACAGAAGGTGGAGGAAGCGGCAAAGATTCTTGGACTCGAAGGGGTTCTGGACAGAAAGCCGGGAGAACTTTCGGGCGGGCAGAAGCAGAGAGTGGCAATGGGACGTGCAATTGTACGGAATCCAAGAATTTTCCTGATGGATGAGCCATTGTCCAATCTGGATGCAAAATTAAGAACACAGATGAGGGCGGAGATACTGAGGCTGTACCAGAAGCTGAAAACGACGTTTATTTATGTGACGCATGATCAGACAGAGGCGATGACACTTGGAACAAAGATTGTAGTGATGAAAGACGGAGTGATTCAGCAAGTCGCATCACCGGAAGAACTTTACAACTGTCCGGCAAATACATTTGTGGCAGGTTTTATCGGAATGCCGCCTATGAATTTCTTTCAGGGGAAATGCTGCAGAGGCGGAGAATATGGAACCTATCTTCAGATTGGAGATTTTGCGGTCAATCTGACAGAAGAAGATGCCGAAAGAGTTTTCCGAAAGGGATATATGGGTGAGGTGATCACAGTAGGTGTGCGTCCGGAAGATCTGGTACTTACAGAGGAAGGAACAGAGCATGAGGTTCTGGTGTATGAAATGCTCGGTGCAGAAACCTATCTTTATTTTACATACGAAGGGAAGGATGTGGCATTGAGGACAAATGCAGACACACCATATAGACGGGGAGACAGGATTTCTTTTTGTCTCAGAAATGATAAACTGCACTTGTTTGACGGTGACACCGGGATCAGAATATAAGAAAGACGGCGGAAGGAGACTTCTGCTGTTTTTTTTGTGCAATTGCAGGAATCTGGGTATATCTTACATCAAAATTATGCTATACTGAAACAGTAACCAGAAGGAATTCAAGAAAAGACAGCAGGTGATGATATGAGCAGTTTTAAAGACGTGGTTGGACACAAAAATATAATACAGTATATTGAAAATGCGGTAAAAACAGATAAGGTTTCCCATGCATATATTTTGAATGGGGAAAAAGGTTCCGGAAAACGACTTCTGGCAAATTTGTTCGCTATGAGCCTGCAGTGTCAGAACCGGGATGAAGACGGAGACGCATGCGGAAAGTGCCAGTCCTGCAAACAGGCAGCATCGAATAATCAGCCGGATATTATCAGGGTGACACACGAAAAACCAAATACGATCAGTATTGATGACATCAGAGAGCAGATCAACAATGATATTGTGATCAAGCCATACAGCAGCAAATATAAGATCTATATTGTACCAGATGCAGATATGATGAGTGTACAGGCGCAGAATGCGCTGTTGAAGACGATCGAGGAGCCGCCGGCTTATGCGGTGATCCTGCTTCTGACAGAGAATGCGGAGATTCTTCTTCCCACGATTCGTTCCAGATGTGTAATGCTGAAGCTGAGAAATATCAAAGATCAGCTGATCAAAAAATATCTGATGGAACAGATGGAGATTCCGGATTATAAAGCAGATGTGTGCGTGGCGTTTGCGCAGGGGAATATGGGACGTGCGATCATGCTTGCGACATCAGAGCATTTTAATGAGATCAAGGAAGAGGCAGTTCATCTGCTGCGTGAGATCAATGACATGGATGTGGATGCGCTGGAGGCAGCCGTAAAACGAGTGGTTTCTTATAAGATGAATATCACAGACTATCTGGATGTGATCTCGGTATGGTATCGGGATGTGCTGATCTATAAAGCCACAAAGAATGTGGATCAGGTCGTATTTTCTGATCAGCTCAGATTTATCAAGGACCGGGCAAGCAAGAGTTCTTACGAGGGAATCGAGAATATTCTGGACGGAATTGAAAAGGCAAAGGCCAGACTAAAAGCAAATGTCAATTTTGAACTGACGATGGAATTGCTTTTATTGACAATAAAGGAGAACTGATAGAATGACAAAAGTGATTGGAGTAAGGTTTCGGACAGCCGGAAAAATCTACTATTTTTCACCGGGAAAGTTTGAGATCAAACAGGGAGACCACGTGATTGTGGAGACTGCGCGCGGTGTAGAGTATGGAAAGGTTGTGATCGGAACCAGAAAAGTAAAAGATGAAGAGGTGGTACAGCCGTTAAAATCTGTCATTCGGATCGCTACAGAACAGGATCATAAGACAGAAGAAAAGAACAGAGAAAAAGAAAAAGAGGCATTTCAGATTTGTCTGGAAAAGATCAGAAAGCATGGTCTGGAGATGAAACTGATCGATGCGGAATATACATTTGACAACAATAAAGTGCTGTTTTATTTCACAGCAGACGGGCGTATTGATTTCCGTGAGCTGGTAAAAGATCTGGCAGCAGTATTTCGCATTCGGATCGAGCTGCGTCAGATCGGTGTAAGAGATGAGACGAAGATCCGGGGCGGAATCGGAATCTGCGGAAGACCATTATGCTGTCACACGTATTTGTCCGAGTTTGCTGCGGTTTCCATTAAGATGGCAAAAGAGCAGAATCTGTCCCTGAATCCGACCAAGATTTCCGGAGTGTGCGGAAGGCTGATGTGCTGTCTGACGAACGAGGAAGAGACTTATGAAGAATTAAACAGCCAGCTTCCGTCAGTAGGAGATACGGTTACGACTTCAGATGGATTGACAGGAACGGTCCATTCCTTAAGTGTTCTGAGAAAACTGGTGAAAGTAGTTGTAAATCTGGAAAACGATGAAAAAGAAATCAGGGAATATCAGGCGGAAGAATTAAAATTCCGTCCGCGTAAGCGAAAAGCGAAGGTCTCAAAAGAAGAGATGCGCAAGCTCGCGGAACTGGAAAAGGGAGAAGGAGCGTCAAGATTAGATGACAAATAATTTAAAATCCGGAGAGCGTCTGGATGATCTGCAGCTTAATGGGCTTCAGATCATCCAGGATCCGGAACGATTTTGTTTTGGGATTGATGCGGTGATGCTTTCTGATTTTGCCAGGGTCAAACCGGGGGAGAAGGTTCTGGATCTGGGGACCGGAACTGGGATCTTACCGATTTTATTGTCCGCAAAGACCAGAGGAGAGCATTTTATCGGACTTGAGATTCAAAAAGAAAGTGCTGATATGGCGCGAAGAAGTATAGAGTGGAATCATCTGCAGGAAAAAATTGAGATTGTGCAGGGAGATATCAAAGAGGCGGCAGCGTTATTCAAGCCGACTTTTTTTGATGTGATCGTGACCAATCCACCGTATATGCTGAACCAGCATGGTCTGCAGAATCCGGGAGATGCCAAAGCGATCGCGCGGCATGAGATTTTATGTACTCTGGATGATATTTTACGAGAGAGCAAACAATTACTTGCGGACGGGAAAGGACGGTTTTATATGATACACAAACCGTTTCGTCTGGGAGAGATTCTGACGAAGATGAGTGAATATAAGATCGAACCGAAGAGGATCCGATTTGTGCATCCTTATATTGATAAGGAACCTACGATGGTGCTGATCGAAGGTCTTCGAGGCGGAAAACCGAGGGTAACGATCGAACCGCCTATAATTATGTATACCCGGTGAGGGTGAGAGAAAGGAAACAGCATGACAGGAACGTTATATTTGTGTGCAACTCCAATCGGAAATCTGGAGGATATGACTTTTCGTGTGATCCGTACACTCAAAGAAGTGGATCTGATCGCAGCGGAGGATACAAGAAACAGTATCAAGCTGTTAAATCATTTTGAGATACAGACACCAATGACCAGTTATCACGAATACAATAAATACGAAAAAGGAAGAAAGCTGGTAGAAAAGCTGTTGGAAGGACAGAATATCGCTTTGATCACAGATGCCGGGACGCCCGGAATTTCGGATCCCGGAGAGGAACTTGTGAAGATGTGCTATGAATCCGGAATTCCGGTAACATCTCTTCCGGGGGCAGCAGCCTGTATTACGGCACTGACAATTTCCGGGCTGTCTACCAGACGATTTGCATTTGAAGCATTTTTGCCATCAGATAAAAAAGAACGGGAACAGATTTTAAAGGAGATGGAGACTGAAACGAGGACTATGATCGTATATGAAGCACCTCATCGTCTTGTAAAGACTCTGAAATTGTTTCTGGAGCGGCTTGGAAACCGGAAGATTACCGTATGCCGGGAGTTGACAAAACGTCATGAGACAGCTCTTGCAGTGACTTTGGAAGAAGCAGTGGCTCATTATGAGGCAAATCCTCCAAAAGGGGAATGTGTTCTGGTGATCGAGGGGAAGAGCCGGGAAGAAGCCCGGGAAGAGGAGAGAAAACAGTGGGAAGAAATGACCATTGAAGATCACATGGAAGTATACACAAAACAGGGAATGGATAAGAAATCAGCAATGAAAGCTGTCGCAAAGGACAGGGGAGTGTCTAAGAGGGATATTTATCAATATCTGGAAAGCAGAAAATAAAAAAGGAACACGGAGATCAGTGAAAGATTTCTGTGTTCCTTTTTTGTACGATGAGCTTATGTGATTCAGATTTTTTTGATATCCACAACCTCTCCGTCTCTCATGGAGATTACTTTTTGTCCTGCAATCTCAGTTTCTCCCCGCTTGTTAGTTACATAGAGGACTGTAATGCCAAGCTCTTTGTTGATGCGCCGGATATCACGCATCATTTCTTTTCTGCGATGTTCGTTCTGTCGGGCAAAATCTTCATCGACCAGAAGGACTTTTGGTTTGCATACAACAGCACGTCCAAGCGCAACGCGTTGTTTCTGAGCCTCATTGATCACCCGGATCTTTTTCTCAAGAATGTCCGTGATATTGAAAAAATGTGCTGCCATTTTCACACGGCTGTCAATAATCTGCCGCGGAAGATTGCGAAGGCGCAGTCCAAGCGCAATATTGTCATACACGTTTAAGTGAGAATAGAGCTGATAATTCTGAAACGCCATGGCAAGACTACGGTCACGGGGCAGAATATCGTTGAGCAGATCTTTTCCGAGATAGATTTCACCGGATGTAATATCCTCCATACCACCGATCATGCGAAGTATGGTGGATTTTCCGCAGCCGCTTGGTCCGAAAAAGGTAACAAACTCTCCGTCTTCTATATGCAAAGAAAGATTTTTGACAGATACAAATCCGTTGGGATATGTCTTGTTCAGATTTTCAAGAGTAATACTCGCCATCAGAACACCTCCTTATGTCTAACATCAGTGTACCATATTCAAACCTGCAAAACAATCTATTGCAGCATGAATTGAGCCAGGACCACGCTGGCTGCCAGTCCGGCGAAGGTGGCAATCAGCGCTCCAGTCAGTGTGTAGCGGGAGTTTTTGATCTTTGCGGTCATGAAATAGACACTCATAGTATAAAAGATGGTCTCTGTACAGGACATGGAAATGGATGCGATCAGTCCGATCAGAGAATCCGTACCAAACTCTTTATAGAGATCCAGAAGAAGTCCGGTAGCGGCTGAGGAAGAGAACATTTTGACAACCGTAAGAGGAACCAGTTCTCCGGGAAATCCAATGGCAGCAGTAAACTGCCCAATACAGGAGGAAATCATCTCCAGAAACCCGGAAGCGCGGAGAATACCCACTGACACCATAAGTCCGATGAGTGTGGGCATGATCTTGAGAACGGTTAAAAATCCGTTTCGGGCACCTTTGATGAAATGTTCATAGACGTTGATCTTCATCAGAAGTCCATAGACGATGATGGCAAGGATCAGAAACGGGACAATAAAATTGGTGAGGTAGAGAAAAAGATTCATGAATGACTCCAAAATAAAATCAGATTTTTAAATCTATATGCGGTTTCAGAGAATAACATCCCTCAAGAACTCATAAGATAAAACAAAATCGATTTTGGGAGTTTGCCATGTCAGATCGTTTGCGAAAGAGCACAAAAAAGCAAGTCATCTCGATCATTCTTGTTCTTACCTTGCTGTTGTCTGTGATATTGTCCGGATGTCACGGGCAGTCTTCAGAAATCCAGAATAAAAAGTTCAGAAAATTTACCGAAACCTTATTTTGTCAGGAAGTGGCGTCAAATACGGTCAGTCTGCATTATACACTCAAAGATCCCGGTCAGTATGGGATTCAGGATTCCCCGGTTACATTCGGATATTTTAATACGGATAAAGGAACCCGAAAAATTTCCACAGAAAATACACAGGCGGCATTGAAACGATTTTCCTATCGGAAATTATCAAGGGAAAACAGGCTTACATATGATGTGTTGGATTATTATCTGGAGTTATCTAAAAAAGAAAGTGACTATCTGCTGTATGAAGAGCCCATGGGGACAGTCAGCGGTGTGCAGACACAGATTCCGGTACTGTTGTCAGAATATCAGTTTCAAAGCAAAGAAGATGTGGATGCTTATCTGGAGTTGATGAAAACAACACCCGATTATTTTAATTCCCTGATCGCATTTGAACAGGAAAAGGCACAAAAAGGGCTTTTTATGGCAAGCTATACGGCGGACACCGTAATTGAACAGTGTCAGGCATTCATTGATATGGGAGACTCCAACTATCTGATTTCCACGTTTGTTGATCGGATCCAGAAGCTTACAGATCTGTCCGAATCGGAGAAAAGTGATTATATCCAGAAAAATGCATATATGCTGCAGACCTATGTGTTGCCGGCCTATCAGCAGCTGATTAAAACCGTGGTGGAGTTGAAAGATTCCGGTAAGAACGAAGAAGGACTCTGTTATCTGCCAAATGGAAAAGAATATTATGAGCTGACAGTGCAGGCGTCCACAGGATCTGTAAGAACAGTTCCTCAATTACAAAAACTGACAAAGAATCAAATGAAAGATGATCTGGCGGCAATGAAAGCTGTGATTGGACTGACAGCAGAACAGGCAAAGGAAACAGCAGTGATGGAATCTACCGATCCAAAAGAAATATTAAACAGCCTGAGTCTGGATATTCAGAAGACGTTCCCAAAACTTCCCCAGACGAGTGTAGAAGTAAAATATGTGCCAAAAGCCATGGAAGCACATCTAAGTCCGGCATTCTATATGATACCGGCACTGGATGACACAGAAGAAAATGTCATCTATGTCAACCAGGCCCAGATGGGTAATAAGCTGACACTGTATACAACACTGGCCCATGAGGGGTATCCGGGGCATCTGTATCAGACGGTTTATTACGCATCGACAAAGCCGGATCCACTGCGCAGTATTTTCAATTTTGGCGGATATGTAGAAGGCTGGGCAACGTATGCGGAAATGGGTTCCTACTATCTGGCAGATTCTCTTACCAGAGAGCAGGCGGTTCTGCTTCAGAAAAACAGTTCCATTTTGCTGGCATTGTATGCGCTGGCAGATATGGGGATTCATTATGATGGGTGGAATCGGATGGATACTGTAAAATTTTTCAAAGAATATGGAGTCGGAAGTGCGGAGATCGTAAATCAGATTTATGATCTGATCATTGGATCTCCGGGAAATTATCTGAAGTATTATATCGGCTATGTAGAATTTCTGGAATTAAAGAAAAAGTGGGTAGAAAAGAAAGGGCAGGATTTTTCGCAGAAGGAGTTCCATAAAGCAGTTCTGGATGTAGGTCCGGCGCCGTTTGAAATCGTAGAGAAATATATGTGGCAGGGAGTAAATTAAGGAATGTTGAATTATTTATGGGCAGGTATGATCATCATTGGAATTGTATATGGGGCATTTACCGGAAAAATGCCGGATATCACAAATGCAGCATTGGATTCTGCGAAAGAAGCGGTGACATTATGTATTACCATGGTGGGAGTGATGGCATTCTGGATGGGCATCATGGAAATTGCATCCAGAGCAGGGATCATTGAAATGACATCGAAAAAAATGCGGCCGCTGATCCGATTTTTGTTTCCTGATATTCCGAAAGAGCATCAGGCAAATCAGTATATTACAACAAACTTTATTGCAAATTTTCTGGGGCTTGGCTGGGCGGCAACGCCTGCCGGACTTCAGGGAATGCAGGCACTGGCCGAATTAGAACAGGAAAGGCGGATGAAAAGAGCGTCGGGAAAGGCAAGAAAGCCCGGCGTGGCATCCAACGAAATGTGCACATTTCTGATCATGAATATCTCTTCGCTGCAGTTGATCCCGATCAATGTGATCGCCTACCGGAGTCAGTATGGAAGTATGAATCCGGCGGCAATTGTAGGTGCGGGGATTGTGGCGACAACGGTGAGTACGCTGGCCGGGATGGTGTATTGTAAGATCATGGACAGGACGAAATGAGTCCTGTCTATAGTGATCCTGTCCGTGCATACTCCAGCAATTCTTCTTCCACCCGTTTCATCAATTCCTTTGTCTCAGGGTGGGTATACGGAATCCGCGCAATAATCCTTGGAATGTAGTTCTGCTCTTCAATAATATCCAGACTTTCCCGAAAATTAATATCATAGAAATAGGCGAGATAAGAAATCCAGTAATCCATCGGAGTCACCCGATCAGAGGAAAGAATGCATTCATGACGTAAAATAGAATCTTTTACTTTTGGAGAAACCACGGAGGCACCTGTCTCCTCTGCAGAAGTATCCATAAAAGTTTCCAGTTTATCTTCCAGTTTTACACGGCAGTTGTCCAGTTTATCTGCATCCCGGATAATCTTTGCATGAAGCAAAGTACGTGCATCGGAAATTCCTTCCAATTTAAAATCACTGTGTTTTGCAATGGAAATCCGGATGATCTCATCAAAATCTGATTCTGGAATAAAGTTACGGATCAGATTTTGATGAGGCGCATTGTCGAACAGAATTTTGACTCCGTAAGCTGCGTGATCCATCGTGTCAGGGAGAAAACTGTCAAATTGCTTCAACTGTTCAAAACGTCCGATATCATGCAGCAGTGCGATCATCTTGGCGAGGGACGTATCTTCCTCAGATAATTTCATACGGGCGGCAATATCGGCACTTTCTTTGACAACACCGTAGGTATGTACGATTTTTAGACGAATTTTGTCATTGTGGCAGTCGTAGTCTTTTAAATAATTGTTGAATTGGGTTTTGGCGGTATAAAAATCCATGAAAATAGTACGCTCCTTATCATTGTCATAAATTTTGTTATTTTTATTTTGATGAGTTTCTCGGGGAATGTCAAGTGGGATGAAAAGAACTATTACTCAAAAATGGGGCATGTCATTTAAAATGAGGTGCTCCATTTTTGAGTTTCTTTTATCTTTCATCATTAAGATATGTATTTCGAAGAGATTCTAATTCTAAATGTGTATTGGTAATAGCTTGTTGAACATCAATTTCAGAATCTAACAATTTATATATCCAGTCACAGACAACAGCATCAATTTCGTATTGAGGGATGACCTTGTTATTAGATAGTTTAGGCAGGAAGGCTGGAGAGACAGCAGTTGCTTATCTGGATACTCTTGGAAAAGATGATCCCGTTTGTTTATTTATTTCAAGACCAACATCAGGAAAAGCTTCTTCGGACAGATTTGATGGCTTTAAGGAAATTGTATTAGAGTCATATCCAAATGCAAAGATTATTGAAGAAGGAGATACTGGAGCAGGAACAAGGGATTCAGCTCAGACATTAATGGAAAATGTTCTCCAGAGAGAATCTGTAATAGATATATGGAAGATACTCGTGGACGTGGTTGGTGGGGAAGCAATGATTATGCCGATTATTATGAAAATCTTGGATCAGGTGATGACCCATTTTCCTATATCAAGGTGATTCCATTGATTAGTCAAGAAGCACAGCATAAGTGTGGTGGATTTGATCATGCCGGAAAATTTGAAACTAGTTTGTTATATGCTCTTTATCCAGATCATGTCAGTTTAGAAAAAACGAAAGAAAATACAGAATGGTTCGCAGAAAGTGCAAAAGAAGCAAGCAAAGAACTGGGAGAGCATATGATAAAATGTACTCTGGAAGCACTTGAAAAAATTATTAATTAATGTATTAAAGAAAAATAGAGCAAAGAATTAAGAGTCGAAGCAAGTAATGCAAAAAGTTATGAAAAGCATTACTTGCTTTTGTATTGGAAAAGAGTTTAAATCAAAAAAATTATAAAAAATAGAAGAACTTCGTGTTATAATAATACAGACGCAAATTAACGACATACGGAGAGAATTATGCAGTTACGATACGAGATCCCGGATACATTCTGGAGCTTGTTCCGCTCAGTAAACCGGGAGATTTATATGGAGTCGCTGCTGGTGATCAATGAGGAGTATCAGTACAGTAATTATTTTCTGACAAAAGAAATCTGCGTGCAGGTGTTAAGCGATATGAATGCGCAGAAGCGGATTTCACTGGAACGGGAAGAAAATGAGACGGACTTTGATATGTTGGAGACAACGGCATCCCGTATTTTGCGATGGCTTTTGAAAACCGGATGGCTGAAGAAGATAGAAGATTACAGTACGATGACGACCAACATTGTGATACCGGATTATGCGGCAATTTTTATTGAGGCGTTTGAGCGTCTGACATCGGAAGAACTGGAAGAAACCGAACTATATATTCAGAATGTATATGCCACTCTATTTTCATTTCAAAATGATTCCAGAGTTAATTTAAACATGCTTCGTACCGCTTTGATCAACACAAGAAAGTTGAACAAGGCTCTTCAGGATATGCTCCACAATATGGATAAATTTTTTGAGAGGCTTTTGGATCATGAGTCATATGGAGAGCTTTTGCGGGAACATCTGGACGGATACGTGGAAGAAATCGTCAAGAAGAAGTACCATATTTTGAAGACATCGGATAATTTTTATATCTATAAAATGGATATTAAGAAATGTCTCCGGGATATGCGGGAAAATGAAGAATGGATTGAAAGCATCCGGCAGA